>Ga0315285_10001035_pt1 | contig 28966 bp, 26 predicted proteins | sample YL17G09_36_MG_FD_203698 | JGI IMG/M metagenome (GOLD analysis project Ga0315285, IMG submission 203698) | Sediment microbial communities from Yellowstone Lake, YNP, Wyoming, USA - YL17G09_36 | ecosystem: Environmental > Aquatic > Freshwater > Lake > Sediment | place: USA: Wyoming | collected...
GGCGCCGGCCAGTTGCAGAAGTTCGTCCACGCTCAGCGACTCGCAGTCGGACGCGCACAGGATGTACGGCGCGGTGAATTCATGTATCGCGAAAAAGCGTTCGGTGTAGAATGGCTTGATGTTCATATTCCTCGACCAATCACATCCCTCCGCTACGCTGGTGCAGGCGTGAAGTGGGAGAGGGGGGCTCCCTGCTAGTGGCACAAGTGGCACTAATGGCACTAATGGCACAATCATAACCAGCAGGATATTCTCTCAACGGGTCGCACTAAGTGCGGGTTAGCCGCCGCCTTGCTCATTCCGTATGATGTCTTCTATCTGTGACGCAACTTCAGGTAACTCGCTGGTGACAATGTGCCATACGATGTCCAGATTGACACCAAAGTAGTGATGAATGAGCCTATCTCTGACCCCCGCCATACCCTTCCAGGGAACATCGGGGCACCTGGCTCGCAGCCCTTCGGAGAGATTCTTGGTTGCCTCACCAATGATCTCCAGGTTGCGAACGACCGCATCCTGTGTCCTGATGTCCGCCAGAAATCCGTCATACGTCATCGCGGCAGTGTAGGCCCTTATCCGGCGCACGGCTTCCTGAATGTCACTCAGGAAGTCTCTATCCGCTCTCTCAGACATACACGATGCTCTCCTCTATGCTTCGGGCAATTCGATCCACCCTGATCCCTCGGATGCCAGCGGAAGTCAGCACGTCAACGTTCCTGCCCAGTAAGCTCTCAAGATACTCAGTGAACTCAACGAATCTAAAGCCTATGGGACGTTCGAATTCCACGACAATATCAATGTCACTCGTTTCGGTAGGCAAGCCCTTGACATAGGACCCAAACAAACCGATTCGTTTGACGCCGTACTCGGAAGCGAGATGAGGATATTCCTCTCGAAGAATCTCGGCAATCTTCTCTTTCGTCAACATCATACCCTCTGGCACAATCATAACCGGCCGACAATCGCCACGCTGCAGATGTTCGCATACGGCATTCCGCCCAGGTTGTGCGTCAGCCCGTAACGCGGATTGGGGAGTTGCCGCTGGCCGGCCCGCCCCAGGAGTTGCAGGTACATCTCGTACAGCATGCGCAGCCCCGAAGCGCCGATAGGATGGCCAAAGCACTTGAGCCCCCCATCCGGCTGGCACGGGATCTGCCCGTCCAGGTTGAAGAAGCCGTCCAGGACATCCTTGATCGCGCTACCCCGCTCGGAGATGTGCAGGTCTTCCATCGTCACCAACTCGGTGATGGAGAAGCAGTCGTGGACTTCCATCATGCTGAGCTCCTCTCGAGGGTTGGTGATGCCGGCCTCCTGGTAGGCTGCGCTGCTGCACCTGGAGGCGGTCACAAAGTGGTCGCCGTCCCACTCGTTGTAGCCCATCTCCTCGCCGCTAGAGAGCGCCAACTGGAGCGCCTTGACGGTGACCAGGTCCTGCTTGCCCAGCCCCTTGGCGATGTCGGGGGTGGTGACGATAGCGGCGGCGGCACCGTCGCTGACCCCGCAGCAGTCGAACAGCCCCAGCGGATAGGCGACGATGGGGGAAGCCAGGATCTGCTCGACCGAGACCGCCTTGCGCAGGTGGGCCTTGGGGTTCAGCACGGCGTTGGCGTGGCTCTTGGCCGAGACGTGGGCCAGCGCGCGTTTCAGGTCGTCGTGGGAGATGCCGTGTTTGGCGGCGTAGGCGGTGGCCAACTGCGCGAATGCTCCCGGCGCGGTCACGTTGGGCATCCACTGCCAGGTCAACGTGCCGGCGCTCGAGCCCCAGTTGGGCAGGCCGCCGTAGCCGATGTCCTTGAGTTTCTCGACGCCCAGCGCCAGCGCCACGTCGCACGCGCCCGAGGCGACGGCATAACACGCGCCGCGAAAGGCCTCCGTCCCGGTCGCGCAATAGTTCTCGACGCGCGTGACCGGGATCTTGGGCAGCCGCAGCGCGATCGAGAGCGCCAGCGCGCTCTTGCCAACGCTGATTTCCTCGAAGCAGGTGCCCACCCAGGCGGCCTGGATCTCCTGCCGGCCAATGCCGGCGTCCGCGACTGCCTCCTCGAACGCCTCGACCATCAACTCTTCGGTGCCCACGTCCCAGCGTTCGCCGAAGCGGGTGCACCCCATACCGACGATCGCGACTTTATCTCGAATTCCTGTGGCCATGGTCATCTCTCCTTCCCGTCAACATCGCCATCAGCGCCGCGTTGGCGTCGGGATACTCCTGCGCGCCATCGAGGCTATCAATCCTGGCCCAGTGTTGGTGGATCGCCTCCACCGTGGGCACCTCCTGGCCATCGCCGACGAGCGTGGCAGGCGCAGCGACGACCGCCGCCCGGCTGAAGAACCCGCCGCCCGCGTTCACGACCAGCCCACTGTCCTGGCACGCTTCGGAGCACAGGTAGATGACCAGCGGGGCAACGAATTCCGGCTTGAGCCGCTCGAGCACGTCGGGCGGGAAGACGTCCTGCGTCAACCGGGTGCCGGCCAGGGGAGCGACGGTGTTGACCTTGACGTTGTACTTTTCCCCCTCCAACTTGAGCGTGTTCATCAAGCCCACCAGCGCCAGCTTGGCCGCGCTGTAGTTGGCCTGCCCAAAGTTGCCGAACAGCCCCGACGCCGACGTCGTCAGCACGATGCGGCCGTACCCGTTCTCGCGCATGGCCAGGAAGGCCGGGCGGGTGACGTTGTAGGCCCCCTGCAGGTGCACGGCGAGCACCCCATTCCACAGGTCGGGGGTCATCCTGGCGAAGGATTTGTCCTGCAGGATGCCGGCGTTGTTGATCAGGATGTCCAGGCGGCCAAAGTGGTCCAGTGCCATCTTGACGATGCGCTCGCCGGCATCCTGCGTCGTCACCGAGTCGTAGTTGGCCACCGCCTGGCCGCCGGCCGCGACGATCTCCCTCACCACTTCATCGGCGGGATTGGTGGAGCCTTCGCCTGTGCCGTCGCGCGCGCCCCCGAAGTCGTTGACGACGACTTTGGCGCCGCGTTGGGCCAGTTCGAGCGCGTAGGCACGGCCGAGTCCCCGCCCCGCGCCGGTGACGACCGCCACCCGGCCGTCGAAGCGGAGCGGGGGAATCGCCTGCTCCAGGCGGGCAGGGGCAGGTTCTGCCTCCACCTCCTGGGTAGCGCCGACCAGAGGCACGGCCTTCCAGAAATAGCCGGTGAAGCCGCGCTCCTCGTCGGTATGGTGCTTGCGGAACACCATCCTGACCGGGCTACCGACCCGGAGGTCGTCCAGTTCGCAGTCCGCAAAGTCGGCCATCATCCGCCCGCCGCCCTCGAACTGGACCATGCCGTAGATGGCGGGCGGGTCCACCGACACGGCCAGCATGTCGCCGGTGAACGATTTGACCGTGGCCGGCACGTCGGCGAACTCGTAATCCTCCTGCGCGTGCACCGCGCCACAGGCAGGGTTGACGCAGATGTCCATCCTGGGGAACTGCGGCGTGCCGCACGCCGTACACCGGCCACCCACCAGCCCCAGGATCATCTTGCGCTGCCGCCAGAGCGTCGTCAGCGCCGTCTGGGAGGGCGCTTCGGCGCGGATGCCGGTCTCCGTCAGGATCAGGTCGCGGAACTTGAGGAACTTGACGTAGTTGTCGGTCGTCTTCTTGTGCGCCAGCGAGCCCTGGATGCCGGTGCGCGGGGGCAGGTTGCGCACGTTTTCCGTGACCTCGAAGTAGAGCGCATCGCAGCCCTGGCCGAAGCCGGCGACCAGGATGCGCTCGCCCGGCCGGGCCTCCTCCAGCGCGCGGACGAGCATGACGAGCGGGTGGGCGGCACCCGTCTCGCCGCACGCCTCGTGCAGCGGGTCCACCACCTTCTCCGGCGCCGCGCCGATGGCCTGGGCGATGCGCGCGTGTTGCTGCTTGATGAAGCAGGGGTAGACCACCTTGTCCACCTGGTCCATCGTCAGGCCGAGTTTGGCCAGCAGGCCCTTGACGGCCTGGGGGACGATCTTGGCGTAGCCCTCGTCCCGCACCCACCGCTCTTCCCACGTGTAGTCGAAGCGGCGCTGTGCGCCCCGATAGTGGTCCACAAAGTCGCAGGAGAGCGAGTGTGCGCCGATGAACTCGGCGATCACGTTCTCGTCGCCCAGGAGGAGGGCCGCTGCGCCGTCGCCGAACCACATCTCGTAGAAGGAGGCGGCTTTTGTCTCGCGCCTGTCGGCGGCGGCGACCAGGACCTGCTTCTTTTCGCCGCTCTTGACGGATTCCAGCGCCGTGACCAGCGCCGATGTGCCGGCTTTGAGCGACGAGGTAAAATCTGCCGTCAGAACGTCGTCCCGCAGGTTCAGCGCGGTGGCGACGATGCCGGCATTTTGACGGTCGGCGAAGGGCAGCGTGGTCGAAGCCAGGTACAGGCCGTCCACCTGGGTTTTGTCCACGCCGTTCAGGCAATCCCTGGCGGCGGCGACGGCCATGGTCAGGCTGTCCTCGTCCCAGTTGCAGAAGGAGCGCTCGCCCTGGGCGACCATGACGATGGCCGGCACGAGCCAGCCGATATTTTGGACGATGCTCATCCGGTTGAGCCTGAGCCGGGGGATGTAACCGCCGTAGGAGACAATGCCAACCATGATTCCCTCCTTCCTGTGAGTTGCCTGCAGTGCTATCGGAAGCAATTATACTCATTCTGAAGTTTCTTACCATCTTCCTACTGGGCAAGATAGTAAAATGGTGTACCAGTGGGAGCGACTAACAGTGCCAGATGGCGGACTTGGAGCAGTGAGGAGATGATGGCCGGGATGATTTGCAGGCAAGGCATAGTACTTGTATAATACCATTGATCGTATATACGCCGGGTGAGATGCTATATGACAGTACAAATCCCTCCACTCTGGACCAATGAAGCGACTACTGAATGGGTCGATGCGTTGATCGACGATTTTATTGTGCGATACGAACGCACCGGCAGTCCTCAACGTGTCGATTTTCGTGGCTTGTGCGCGCATTGGCAATGGTCAAAACGCTCGGATGTTTACACACATTTTTTGCATCGTTATCCTGCTAAACTGCTTCCTTACATTCCGATATTCTTTCTCTCGAGCTCTCTGGCAAGCGACGATGACATTATACTCGATCCATTTGCCGGCACAGGGACTGTGGGGATAGAGTCAATAACTCATCCGATACACTCTCGGAATTGTCAATTGATCGAGATTAGCCCTCTGGCGAGGCTGATTTCATCTGCCAAGACCACCCCAATTGACCCTGCTTTGCTCCGCAGGCGGTTTGTGGATTTATCTGGTTTGATGCGTGAATATAATAAAGAGCCCACAATACCACAATTCCCCGGAGTAGATTTTTGGTTCCGCCCAAAAGCACAAGAAGGGTTGGCGCAGGTCCGCGATTGTATAGATGAATTAGATGCCGTTATGCATGAGAAGGACTTTTTCTGGGCTTGTTATTCTTCGATTATCAGAGATATGTCTCGTGCTGACCCAAAGGTGGCCCCACCAGTTCGCTTGTCTGCTAAGAAGTTCCCTGACGCTCAAAGGGCCACAGTGAAAAGAAAACTGGCGCAAAAGCAGAAATTTGAAGCGGCGGCACTTTTCAGGAAAGCGGTGGAACGTAACATTGAGCGAATGCAAGAGTTCTGGGACATATTGAACTACATAGAAAGTGATAAAACTGTACAGGTAGTTGGTGATGATGCAAAATGCCTGATTCAGGCACCCTACATAGGAAGAGGCCGTCTTGACGTAACACAATCCAGTCCATTGGCGGACAATAGTATCGGAATGGTTATTACTTCACCTCCATATATCAATGCCCAGAAATACACGCGCACTACAAAGTTCGAGCTTTGGTGGTTGGGGTTAATTGAAGAAAATGCTGAGGCACTTGCCAGGTTTGATAAGCAATTAATTGGAATGGAGAGAATCCCATATGATGAGTACGTAGAGGTTAAACCGGTGGGCAATGCAACCGCCGATGCACTCTTACAGCAGATCTTTGACATAGAACCGCTTAGAGCTGGAATTGTGAGCAGGTACTTCAACGATATGCGGTTAGCGTTGCGAGAAATCGAGCGCGTCCTCCGGCCGGAAGGATATTGCATTCTTGTGGTTGGAAATAATGCCATATACAAGCAAATTATGCCTGGCAACCAAATCCTGGCTGAAATGGCGCAGTCAGAAGGATTTGAACTTAAGGCCATGCTAGTTGACAAAATTCGTTCTAGGGGATTGATTACCAAAAGACATGAAACAGCCAGCATGATCGCTGACGAATGGATTGTATTATTACAAAAACCGGCTTGGCCTCATTAAGCTCACAGGTTTTAGGAGTCGTGACCAATGTATCAACTGGGGACAAAGTGGACACTGTGGGATTTACCGGCCTTTTTGCAGGATGATGTAGAATCAATTGCTTTGCGAGGGTATTGTACGGAGCCTGAAGAGGTTCTGGATACACTTAGACTACCAGCTGATCTTTACGCGGCAAGCCTTGATGATAGGGGAAACTTTCGAGGTCTTTCGGTTGAGAGAATCACCAGCCGTTACTGTCCTAACGGACGGGACCTTTACCTGGAGAAAAAAATGACTTTAAAAGGTAGTAAGGGGCATACTACCTGGGGGAGAGTGGCTGGTCATCTGATCGAGAAATACTGTGTGGGGCTATTGGAGCACTTTAAGGAGCTGGCGCAAAGGCCGGAAGGACTGGACTATCAGGGTATTCAGACACTTACACAAGAGTATTCGCGGACGTTTTGGGATAAGCGCTCGCACAAGAAAAAGCTCAAGGAACTGCAGGATAAAGCACGTACTCCAGAAGAAATACCAGAGCGATTGGTTTTCTTGCTTCAGCAGACAGCGAAATATGAATTGACAATGCTTGGCATTGACTATACTTTTAGCCAGAATCGAAACGGGCAGTTTGTTCCATTGATGCAAAGGATTCCTATTAGGTTTGATGAAGAAACTGTCCGGATTAGTCCTGGAACTAACCTGGGATTAAGCAAAACTACCACGCCTGACTTCATTATCCTTGATGAACCTGCAGTTGTAATGGGAGACATCAAGACCGGTATTCGCTTCGAGCAATTCCACCTACATACTATCGCGGGTTATGCTCTTGCATACGAGAGCCAGCACAAGAAAGACGTCAACTTTGGAATCGTGTACTTTTTTGAAACACACACTACACAAATGGGCCTCGCTCAGAGTTATGTATTCGTTATTGATGACTTTCTGCGCCGCAAGTTTCTGGATATGCGCAACGAGGCGTACAAAATTCTTCAAAGGGCTGAGCCGCCGTCATTAGTTGACGATTACGACAAGCATTGCAAGCATTGCAAGCATCACACAGATTGTTACCCAGATATAAATGACTAGGACAACTCTGCCTGTCTTAAAAGCCTGGACGCGCATTTTTGAGCTCTTGGAATGCGTCAATGACCATCCCTATGATCGGGATGGATTTCAAGAGGCTGTCTTGAAACTGTACCCTGGCAAGTCACCCAAGAGTGTCTTCCGGGGAATGGCTGTTCCAACATTGCGCAGTTTGGGATTTATTGTTGGTTATGCGGACGTTATTCGTATTAGCGCCAATGGCGCTCTAGTCTACACAGCGCGTCAGGAGTCCCAAGCAGAAGGATTACGTGCCCTGCGAGCAATGCTGTTGGAAATGGACGATAAGATGGACGATAAGAATGGGATATTATCATATCTGGAAGACAAACCAGCAATCCCTATTCAGGCCCTGGTTGATGAATGGGCACCAAAGATTACTATCTCCGATTCGCGTGCAGTACACAACTCTGCAGTTCATAAACGAGCGGCTCGTGAACGAATCTATGATTGGGTGAACTTCTTGGCTTTTGCCGAATTACTTTATCGTAGTGAGCAGAGTGTTAGAGTAGACACCGATCGGTTGGTTCAGACTCAAAATGATATCAATACTGACACAGTAGAAAAGCGTGAATGTTTTAACGGGGATTTCTTTATGGCATATAAGCGAATTGTGGCAGAACAAAGCGGTATCAGAACGGTTGAGATAGAGAGTTTGCGTAGAGAACTGGCAATCAGAGTTTATAGTCAATCTCATCTACTGATGACTGAGAGACAGTTCGATATCTTGTTAAAAGAATTACCAAAGGCATCTGATCAATATACCATCACCTTCGGACGCTCGATGGGAGCAGATGAGAAACTGTTTCTCTTTCAGGGCCAGTACTACCAAACTGTTTCTGTCCGCTTCTATAGCTGAACAATCATAGTGAGGTGACGTATGAGTGTACGGTCATATCTTGAGGAAGTCTACAATCTGAAGGTAAACCCATTTGAATCAAGAACGGACCCAACCGTTGATATGGCAGGACGAGTGAGAGAGAAATCTGCCTGGACGGAGGCCATTGAAAGTCGCAGGGGTAGCCGTGCAAATGCAATTCACTTTATCGTGGGTGACTATGGATTTGGTAAGACGCTATCTCTACATAAAATAACACAGCAATATACTGATGGCCCTGAAATCCTGGCGATTTTCATGAAGATGTTGCCAGAGGACAAGGTTTCCAAATTCGGTGTAGACTTCATTCAGCGGATTTTCCGAGGAGTGCGTATCGAAGTGTTTAGGCAGTTTAACCTTCAGGATACTAAGACATTGCGCCAGGTCTATCCTGAACCAGCGAGAATATTTGAGAGGATTGTATTGGGTGATGATGAGGCCAGGCTTTTCCTTCAAGGCGAAGTATCGGTTACAGCTGCTCAACTGTCCAAGCTAGGAGTACGTCGCAAGATTGATAGAACTGATATTGCTAAGGAATACCTGTTGGGGTTCCTTTTCCTCGTAAAGAATACAGGAATCCGTACACTACTCCTGGCAGTGGACGAAGTTGAATATGTCTTTAGCCAAATGCGTGGTGCGAATATCTCGTTGGTATTCAACACGTTGCGCGATTTCTATGATCTTCCAGATTCTTCAGCCGCACGTCAATTGCCTTCCCCACCTGCGAATACGATCTTTTTCCTAGGGATATCTTCGGCGGGGTGGAATAAACTGAATGATTTGAGCCGCCGGGAACAAACTGAGGGTGGTCCGCTTCAACCGTTAATGAGGAGGTTTGGCGAGATAATTGAGTTGAGCCCGCTTAGCGAGGATGAAACCAAGCAACTGATTAAACTCAGGCTAAGCAGGAATCGAGTAACTGGAGAATACGAAGACCAGCCATTAATCCCATACGATGAGAGTTTTGTTAAATATGTCTCTGGTCTGTCGCTCGGGAATCCTGGAGAAATCGTCAAATATTGCGATTATGCACTCGAAGAAGGACTGAAGGTAAAAGCCGAGCTTCTTGATAGAGACTTTGCAAAACAAGCCTTCATTGCGCATGGTCTGACCATCGGGCCAGACTAGACCGTTGCTTGGTCGCCGACATAGCACGCTCCAACAAATGCGGTGGTATTCATCGCACCGCTACTTACATAATGAGCAGACTTCCGAGGTTTCCAAAACCTCGGAGGTCTGGTTGTGTCTACGACGAGGGCGTCGGCGTCTCCACCGGGGCCAGCAGTGGGGTTGGCGTCGGCAGGAAGGGTGGTTCGTCCACCAGCCGGAACAGCCCATCCAGGTCACCGGTGGATACCAGGTAGACCAGCGGATCACCCTCCTTCTGCACGTAGCGGGCGGTGCGGCGCGGGTTCTCCGCGCCGACGCTCACCTTGATCGTCGTCCCGTCGCTGAGCACGAGCGTGGCGCGCAGTTCCGGCGCTGGCAGGCCAAAGTCCGTCAGGTCGGCCACGTCGGCCATCGTGCGGGAGTATGTCATACTGGCCACCCGGTACACAAACCCGTTGAGCCGGGCACTATCGGCCTCGCCCGCCTGTGGCTGGAGCATGCGCCACGTGTCGCCGCTGCGCTCGACCGCCGTCGTCTGTTCGCCTTTGGTCACGGTGATCTGTGTCAGGTCGCTGCCCCGGAACTCCCAGAGCGGGGCGGACGTCGGCTGGGCTCCTTCTTCCGGCGGCGGCTCTCGTTTGGCCTCGACCAGGAGGACGTAGGCCACGAGCACGGCCAGGACACCCACCAGCACGATGGTCGGAAGCCACGGTTTGCGCTGTTTCAAGGCCCTACCTCCTGCGCCACCACACGACCACGCCCGCACCCAGGAGCGCGAGCGGGACGAGAATCACGCCGACGAAGAGGAGCGCAGACGCCTGCACCCCAGACAGGAACACCTGGCGTGGCTGCGTGTTCTTGGGGCCGATGGCGATCAGGCTCTCTTCCTCCGCCAGCCAGTTGACCGCGTTGAGGAACAGCACGCCGTTCCCCAGGCTGCCGACGAATTCGTTGGACGCGAAATCCGAGTCGCCGATCAACACCAGGCGCGTTTTCAGCTCGGGGTTGGCCGGTTCACCGGTGGCCGGTATGGGTATGGCTTCGACGGTCGCCACGAGCGTGAGCGGCCCCAAGGTATCCACCCCTTCGTCGAATTGGGCCTTCTCCTTGTCCTGTTCGGCCCAACTCTGGGGCGAGGACTCGGCCAGCGGGCTGAAGGTGATGCTGCCGGTGGGGTCTTCCATCGTCTGTTGCACCGGGCGGGCCAGCGGGAAGAAGGTCATCGGCAAATCTTTGGTGATCTGGCCGAAACGGTAGGCCGCCACGGCCGGGGCGGCCGCCATGTCCATGATCGAGTTGGCCGGGTCGATCACGATCCCTGCTCCAAACCCCACGTTCCAGGCAGCCAGTGCGTCGTTCAAACCGACGTCGTAGAGCGGGTCCTGCATGACGAGCGCCTTGCCGCCCTGGGCCAGGTACGCCTGCAGCCGTCCCACTTCCTCCCTCAGGAATTCTGTCTGCGGGCCGGCCACGACGACGACCGCCGCATCGCTCGGCACGGTGGTGGTGACCGCCAGGTTGAGTGTGCGCACGTCATAGTTCTGATTCTGCAGTGCGGTGGCTACCGTCGAGTAACTGGCATCATCGTAGCCCTGTGGGCCGTGCTCCTGGTGGCCGGTAAGGAAATAGATCACTTTCTTTTCCGCTTTGGTCACCTTGAGGATCGCGCTGGTAATGTCCTGCTCGTCAGGCGTGTAGACCCGCTCGATACGCTCGCCCGACTGCATGACCAGGCCACCGTATGGCACCGGCTCGTACTGCTGGGCCTCGAGCGGCTCGCGGTCGGGGTCAATCGTCGTGTAGGACAGATAGGTACTACGAGGCAGGTACTGATCCAGCAGTTTCTGGAAGGTCTCCCGCTGGTAGTCCTCATTCGTCGTGAAGAAGCCGACGATCGCAATCGGCTGGTCTACCTCGGCCAACACCTGGACGGATTGGGGCGAGAGGGTGTGCTCTTTCAGTTCCGTCGCGTCGTAGCGATAGTGGTAGCGGCCGGCCAGGTAGTTCAGCAGGATCAGGATGCCGATGAAGGCGATGCTCATGATGACCGCGTTGGAGCCGTAGCGGGTGGCACGCCGGGTGAGCGCGGCGCGCACCTGGGCCGGACGGGCCAGGATGAAAAGCACTCCCAACACCGCCCCGCCGATCAGCAGTCCTTGTGCCCAGGCGTCCAGTGTGTGCCAGATCAGGTAACGGACGACGCCGGCGGCCAGCGCGGCCAACGCCAGGTAGCCCGGGATGAAGCCGTATCGTTCAGCGAAGCGACGCATTATCGCCACCTCCTTGCCTCGAGCACCCGCGTGGCCAGAAAGAGGCTCACGGCCACCAGGCTGAGGTAGTATACGACGTGTTGGGTGTCAATGATCCCGTCCAGGAAGTCGAAATAATGGGTGAAGAAGCCCAGGCGGGTCAGAAAATCGCCCACCAGCGTGCCAGCCGACCGGTCGCCTACGAACTGCACCAGCCACAGCGCTACACCGATGGCGATGGCGAGGATGGCGGCGACGACCTGGTTGCGCGTGAGCGTCGAGGTCAGCGTGCCGATGGCCAGGAACGCCGCGCCAGCCAGGAAGAAACCCAGGTAGCCGCTGGCTGCCGCGCCCAGGTCAGGATTGCCCAGGCGGACCAGGACGAGCGGCTGGTAGAGGCTGACGACGATCATCGCCAGGAAGAGGAGCAGCCCGGCCAGGTACTTGCCGACGACCATCTCCCAGTCGCGCACGGGCGCGGTGAGCACCAGTTCGAGCGTGCCCGAGCGCTGCTCCTCCGCCAGCAGGCGCATCGTCACCACGGCAGCGTAGAGGATGAGAAAGAACGAGGTCCATCCACTGCCCAGGATGAAGTTCATCGTCGCCTGTTGGGTGTAGACGATGAGGAGCCAGAACAGCAGCCCCATCATCGCCAGGAAGGCGGCCATCGTCACGTAGGCGATGGGGGAGCCGAAATAGGCGTACAGTTCCCGCCTGGCAATGGTCCATACGTTATGCATCCTGGCCTCCTTCACGCTCGTTTTCTTCCACCGTCGCGGGCTCGCCACGCTCCTCCGCGGATGGTTCGCCGTGCACTTCTTCGGTCGTCAACTGGAGGAAGATGTCTTCCAGGCTCATGCCGACGCTGCGGAGTTCCAATAGTCCCCAGCCTTGCCCGACGACGGCGCGGGCCAGTTCGGCGCGGCGGTCGGACCCCTTATTGCAGGAGACCAGGTAACTCCCTCCATCTTCAGCGGGCTCGACGCCGAGCACGCCGTCCACCCGCTGCAACAGCGGGGCGACCTGCGGGCCGGCGTCGGCGACGCGCACCAGCACGCGCTCCGCACCTTGCAGTTGGGCGGTCAGTTCCTCGGCGGTCCCTTCGGCGATGATCTCGCCCTTGTTGATGATGAGCACGCGGCCGCAGGTCTGGCTCACCTCGGGCAGGATGTGGGAACTGAGGATGATGGTATGCTCGCGGCCGATCTCGCGGACGAGCGCACGCACCTCGGTCACCTGGCGGGGGTCGAGGCCAATGGTGGGCTCGTCGAGGATGAGCACCTCCGGCTCGTGGAGGATAGCCTGCGCCAGCCCAACGCGCTGGCGATACCCTTTGGAGAGCTTGGCGATGGTCACGCCGGCGTGGTCACCGACGCCACACGCCTCGAGCGCCCGGTCCACCGCCTGGCGGCGCTTCGGCAAGCGGCGCAGCGCGGCCATATAGTCCAGGTAGGCCTGCACGGTCATCTCGGGGTAGAGGGGCACCGTCTCGGGCATGTAGCCGACGCGGCGGCGCACCTCGATGGAGTCAAAGAATACGTCGAAGCCCGCGACGCGGGCCGTGCCGTCGCTGGCGGGCAGGAAGCCGGTGAGCATGCGCATCGTCGTCGTCTTGCCTGCGCCGTTGGGACCCAGGAAGCCAACGATCTCTCCCTTGTCCACGTGGAAGTTGAGGTTATAGACGGCGCGGGTGGGGCCGTAGTAGCGGGTCAGGTTTTCCGCCTCGATCATCATCTCGTTTCACCTCCTGGTGTGGCGCAAAGTAAAGAGCACCTGGTGCCAGCGTCCCGGTTCACAGGGTGCTCTTTCAATCGAATCGGATTGTCCCCGACAGGGGGGTACTTTACCACTTCTGGGGGGAGTTGTCAAGAAAGACCTGTCAGGTCTTGGAGACCTGACAGGTCTGGGCCTCCTCGATCATGCGCTCCACTTCTGTCCTGGCCTCGGCCAGCAGGCGTTTGGCGCCCTGGCGGGCCTGATAAGCCTGCTCCACTTTCTGCTGGAGTTCTTGACCAAGTTCAGTCATGCGAGCCTCTTCAAAGATGGGTATGAGAACCTGACTCAAATTCCCTAAACCCAAGAACGGGTTTATCTGCCCGGTACAAACTTGTTCAGTCAAGGCCTTGCCCGCAGCAGAGTTCAGAAAGCCAGCAATGTAGTACGGGTGATAGCCTGGTTTCAGCCGCAATAGCGCCACGTCCTGATTGATATTCGTCGGTGTGAACAAATGCTCGACAACAGCAGCATTGCCGACCCGTCCCTTGATCGTGATGAGAACATCGCCTTCTCGCAGTTGGGTACGCGCCAGTTCCGTTTCGTGATGTTCCACCAGAATACGCTTGTCGCTGTCAAAGTTGATGCGAAAGTCAAAAACGTGCTCAGCCGTCAGAAAAAGGATCTCGCCTACATCTAAACTGTGGTGAAGTGGCGTGTGCCCGTTAGTGAGTGTACTTGCCAGGCTACCCAGGGGTACCAGCGCTTTAGGTTTAAGCGCCTCGAGTGCGTCCATTACCCGATAGTATTTGGGCCGGAAGTGCTCCGCGTCAATCCGTTCCGCTTGCAGCGCCTCCGAGGCCCGCCGCACGCTGTACAGCCCTTCGCTCAGGTCCAGCCGGTCCAGTCCCAGTTCGGCAGTCAGCAGGGCTTGGGCTCGGGCATAAAGGACCTCGCTTTCTTCAGCTTTTACTTTCGCCTGTTTGAGTTTTTGTTCGACAATCTGCTCCGTTCTTTCGTCTCGTGGGATACGTAACGAGCGAAGGTAGTCAGGTGCAATGTGAGGTTGGGCCGCACCATATATCCCACGCCTGACCAATGCTCGACCAAGGTCTGTGTTGAGGAATGTGGATAGATAAGCGCCAGGAATGGCCTGGCTACGTATCACAAGGCAGTCAGCAGAAGCATAAATCGGGGCAGGTGAACCGTCATAAAACGCTGCGTCCCCAACGTTGGCACCCGACCGAGTCATAACCACGTCCCCGGCCTTCAGTTTGTTTTGCCGGATCTCTGGCTCGACCTCACAGGTAAGAAACCCGACATGTGAAAAATCAAGACGATTGGCTCGAATGTTCTGCGCCAGAAGAAGTTGCAGCCCTTCTTCCCCATAAACCCGTTTCACTTCGGCAGGGTGGAAAATAAGCGTCCCTGTTTCGGCCAGCGACTTGAGCTCTTCGAATCGTCGCGCCATTTCGAGATAGCGCGGCTGGTAATGCTCTGCGTCAATCCGTCGGTAGCCTTCCAGTTCGGAAGCCTTGATAGCCGCCACACTCAACTTCGCCCTCCTGACCACCTCCTCCAACGGGAGTGCCCGGTCAGAAGGGCCTAGGCGAAAAAATCTAAGCCCTCCTCGCGGGCGAAGGCTTTGAACGCCTCCGCAATCTCCTTCAGGTCGTGGTCGAGGACGATCTCTTCGCCGATCTTTTTGCCTTTCGTCTCGCGCACGCGCTGCCCCGTCTGCGGGTCAAGCCAGACGTACTCGCCGGAGTTGTCCTTGCCCGGCCGGTGGCTGGTGGCAAAGAAGATGCGATAGTCCCCGGCGGCGGCGCGCTGCTCCTCGCTTTCCCACTTCTGCAAAAACAGGACGCTCGTCTTGGTGCCGGTGAACGGTTTGAACATGTTGACCTGCAAGCCCACCACCGCCAGGATGCGCGCCTGGCGCATACAGTAATCGCGGATGAACTGCTCGGTCGTGTTGTTAAAGATGCCCTGCGGCAGGACGATCGCCATGCGCCCGCCGGGGCGCAGGAAGCGCAGGCAGCGCTCAATGAACAGCACGTCGCGCTCGACCTTGGCGACGCGCTTGTATTTCGTCGGGTCGCCCTTGTAGGCCAGGTCGTAGCCGCCCAACACCTCGGCGGCGGTGATTTCGCCGGCGAAAGGCGGATTGGTCATCACCATGGCAAACGCGCCGTCTTTGATGACATCACCGACCTGGTGCCTGTCATTTTTCCACTCGCGCGGGTCGAGCGAGTTGACGCGGAAGACGTGCGTCTTCCCGTCGCCCATGATCAGCATCATCACCTTGGCCACCTTGGCTAACTTGTGGTCGAAGTCAATCGCGTAGAGAAAGTTCTGTGCGTATTCCCTCCTTTTGGCCCCGGCCTCGCGCCCCCAGCGGCGCTTGAAGGCCTCGCTCTCGGTGACGTACTTGAGCGTGTGGATCATAAAGCCACACGGGCCACAGGCAGGGTCCAGGCACATTTCGTTTTCCTGGGGGTTGAGCATCTCCACGCACATGCGCACGACGTGGCGCGGGGTGAAGTATTGCCCCTTGTCGCCCTTCTGCTCGGGGTTGATCAGGTGCTCGAAGGCGGCGTCCAGCACGTCCAGGTCGGAGCCAAAGAAGCGATACGGCTCCAACACGCTGACGCACGCCGCCAGCGCCTGGGGGCTGAGCAGGATGCGGTCGGCGGGATCGAAAATCTCGTTCCAGCCGGGGTGCCCGGTGGCCCGGATGAACATGCCTTCGATGCGCTTGAACAACTCGTCGGGTGTCTCGCTGCCGCGCCGGAACATCACCGCCTCGTCGTCGCCATGGATATGTTCATCGTACAGTTTGGCAAAGATCAGTTTGAATACCTCGTCGAAGGCCGAAACACCGGCGTTCGCCAGCACGCGCTCTTCCAAGAGTTCGACCAGTTCGCGCAGGTTGACCAGCGGCTGCAGGTCGCGTTTCTTGCGCGGCGCGCGCACGTCGTCAATCGTTTCATTCGCGTGGGGCAACCGCTCGATGTTTTCAAAGACGTTCGGGTCTTCGCGGTAGCGCACGATCTGCTCTTCGCCGTTCAGCCACCAGCCGAAGGGCGCGCCGGTGGCGTTCATGTAACTTTCCAGTTGGTCCAGCCCGTCGCGCCGCTGTGGGCGCTTGAGTTCGACGATGATGTATGGCGTGAGCCGGAAGACCTCCTCCCGGTAGATCACGACGTCGGCAGCTTTGCTGTGAAAGGTGCTGCCCATCTTGACCTGCACTTCGAGCGCCATCTGTTCCAGGCTGTAGTCCATGTCCAGCAGCCGCTTGAGGCACAGTTGGCGGACGACCTCTTCCGGCTTGGCCAGCACCTTCTTGTGGCGGTGCAGGCAGTGCAGGTAGAACCTGTCGCCCTTTTGCCACAGGTCGAGCGCGTTGCGTTCGTGCGCGGCGAACAGGGACAGGCCGTACTTGACGTCGGGGTCTTGAAAGATGGCGTCGAGTGCGGCGGCTTTGTCGTGCACGGGGAGATACTGTCCGGCGGTTTCGTAGTCTGCGGGGTGCTCCTGCACCGTGCGTGGATCGAGTTTCGTCTTGCGAGCGGGCATGGCCTCTCCTTTCATCAGTAGAATAGTAGGCGGAGATGAGGCGATTATAGCGGGTTAGGTCCTGTACACATCCCCCCGCGGCCCGAAGTCATACACCGTGATCTCGCGGGTCTCCATGTCCACATCGTACTTGATGCGCAGCCCGCGCTTGCCCCTGGCAAGCACGTACCGATATGAGCAGTGAAATGGCCCTTTAGGCGTGTAATTCGGTGGGGGCCATTCCAATGCCTGCCCGCGCTTCCTCGCGCGCCCGCAGGATGTCGGGCAGTTCATCGCCTGCCAGGATAATTTCCTCTAGCGTGATCTCCCACTCTCGCACCACCTGGTACAGCGCGTCAGGACGCCGTGGAGCGACCATCGCGGCCCAGGCCAGGTCCAGCGCCAGGTCATGCATATACTCCTGGGGCACGCGGTCGAGCAAGGTCTGTACCCCTGTGGGCAACTTCGCCAGTTCAACCTGAGCAACAACCATAAGACTGCCTCCACTCACGATTATACCTGCGCATCATGGGCTGTCAAGAAGGTAGTCACACTGTCTTCCCTGTTCTTCGCCGCTGGATATGGTCGGAGACCGGCCTGAGCAAAGGGGTGGACAAGAGCTAACTTGTCCTGAGCCGCTTCGAGAATGCGTGAGCCTCTTATATCGTATCGCGTGGCGGATGCTCGCCGGCCAACCGCATAATGCGGCGCAGGTTGGCCAGCCCGGAGCGATTCAAGCGCATCTCTGGCAGTACTCGCACCACCCTCTGGCGCGCTCCTGTATCACTCGCCGTTGGGCCCGGGTGAGTGTGACTTCCTCAGGCAAGACGCGGCTCCAGTTCCAGGTCTTCCATCAGTTGGCGGACTGAAATGCCACGTTTCTGAGCCATGGCCAGCAATGCTTCGGCCCGCTCAACGTCGGCAGCCTCGACGCGCTCGATCAATTCCAGCAATTCGGTTCGCTCTGCTTCGGTCAACATTTCCGCTTCCAACTTGTCGCGCAGTTCGTTCAGCCGTTGCTGCTGTTCGGTGGACAGCCGGCACCGAATGATGGCCACCATCACACCACCTCACTATCCAGAACAAACAGCGGCATCAGGGTTGGGCCTCGTCTGCTTCCACGGTCTGGCGATAAGTCTCCATTGCGGCCTTGAACTCGTCGAAGGTGTCATCCGCAGCCCATATACCTGCAGATTGGGTTAATGTCGGTACCACACGCGGCGGTTCGACCTCAATTCGCACGATCTCTGCTTCGGCCAGCAAGCCGGCAAGGGCCTGGTACACCCGTTGAATCACCTCTTGACGAGTAAGACCTTCTACCGTGCAAGCAGGCCAGCCGAGCACTGTGGCCTCATAATACCCTCCGGGGTCGTGGCGTACCAACACATCGTAAGTCATCGCTCTCTCATCCTATTTGAGTGTCCAGGCGTTTCTAGTGTACCACCAGTCAGACGATAGTGCAACCGGAACCTCAGCTTTGTCAGACCTGGCAGGTCCAGGTCGCTTCGATCATCCGCTCCACCTCTGCCCTGGCCTCGGCCAGCAGGCGTTTGGCGTCTTGGGGTTGATTGCCCCTCCCTGTGGCCTGTGGTATAATCCTACCGGGAGTGGTATCCGGAGCCTTGACACTGCCCCGGGGAGGAAGAAATGTTAAATGTTCAGGTGAAGGAAGAATATGCGGCTATCTTGGATCCAATCCAGGAGAGTGTGGACGAAGCGCTGCGTCGCTATGCCATTGAAAAGACACGAAACCGCATCCTGGAACTGGAACAACGGCTGCAAAAGTGGGAGGAGCAGTACGGTTGCAGTTATGACCTGTTCGCCTATCGTACGGCCATTGATGAAGAGTACGTCAAGCAACTGGATGCTGACGCGAACACCCAGCAATGGGAAGGGGATTTGATCTCCTGGGAGTTTGACGCCGAGGAACTGCGGGAATGGCGACGCCGTTTACAGAGATTGTTGACCGAGTAGTGGCATTATTCGAGGCAGCCTTCGCTCATTCCGTCGTCCTCCGCCGGGAAGAGCGGCCTCACCTGGCACTCATTGAGATGGATGGTACTTACGACGTTTATCGGGTGCACTTACGGGAGATTTGGCAGACCGACGGTGCCCGAAAATATGCTTATTACGTGCTGTATCAATCTGAGGTCGTTGTTGGCTTTGACAACGCTTCTGACCCAAGAGCGCTGCGTCTCAAGTATGGTAAGGACTATGCACGTCATCGCTTGGAACTGATCCCCCACCGTCACACGGAAGGTAAGCAGGCATTAGAACTTACCGGCGAGATGGACTGCGCCGCTTTCATTTCTTGGTTGAAGGAAAACTTGCCCCCAATGTAGAGAAACTTTGATGGAGCACGGGCGGACAAGATGGCATCTTATCCTACATCTGGCCCATCACCACTTCAACCCGGTGAGTCTGGCCGTCGGCCAGGACGGGCACGACGTTGCCCGGGATCTCTTTGCCGTCCACTGTGACGGATTTCACCCCTTTGCAGACGTGAGTCGGGTTCTTGACCTCGATCTCATACACCGCATTTCTGAACTTCCGCCTCGCCTTGAAGCCATCCCACGCCCGGGGGATGCACGGGTCGATCTGGAGCCCCTCATACGTTGGCCGGAGGCCCAGGATGTATTGGGTGGCGGCCTGGTAGGCCCAGGAGGCGGTGCCCGAAAGCCAACTGTTGCGCGCCAGTCCGAACTGGGGATGCTCGTCGCCCAGGATGTTCTGCGGGTAGACGTAGGGCTCACACTCGAACTCGTCTATGCGCTCGTTTTTGGCGGCCGGGTTGATCTGCGTGTAGTACTCGAAGGCCCGCTCGCCGTTCCCGGCGAGCGTCTCGGCGATGATGGCCCACGGGTTAGCGTGCAAAAAGATGCCGCCGTTTTCCTTCGCGCCGGGCGGGTAGGTGGTGATGCCGCCCCTGGCCGGGTCGAAGCCGTCGAAGCCGGGCGCGCTGAGCTTGATGCCGTTGGGGGTGTTGAGCCGCCGGTACACGGAGTCCAGCGCCAGCCCGGCCCGCTCGGGCGTGGCGAAGCCGGAAATGACCGGCCACGACTGCCCGTTGAGGTAGATCTGCCCGTGCTCGTTCGCGTGGGAGCCGAGCGGGGAGCCGTCGGCGTCAAAGTAGCGCACGTACCACGCGCCGTCCCAGGCGCATTCGTTCACCCGCTGCTTCATCGCTTCGTAGTCGGCGGTGTATTGGGCGGCCGCCTCGGCGTCGCCCAGGTGGCGCACGAGTGCGACCATCTCCAGTAGCGCCTTGCCGTACAGGTTGGCCGAAAACAGCGATTCTGCACCCGCGCGCAGGTTGACCGTGTCGTTCCAGTCGGCGAACCCCAACAGCGGCAGCCCGTGCGCCCCCACGTCTTTGCGCGTGAACTCGAGCGCCCGGCGCAGGTGGTCGAGCACCGTGCCCGACTCGAGAGGTTGCCCCGTTTTGTCTTTCTCATAGTACGGGAGCACTTCTTCCAGGAAGGCCAGGTCGCCCGTCTCCCGGAGGTACGCGCTGACGGCGAGTACGATCCACAGGTGGTCGTCGCTGTAGTATTTGGGCGCGCCTTCGACCTCTCGGGAGTCGCCCTCGCTGGCGACCATGGTCAGCGGGTTGAACTGGTGCATGGCCGAGCCGTTCCGTTTCTGGACGTGCAGGAGTTTCCTGATCAGTGCCTTGCCCTCTTCAGGCATGTGGCTCAGGATGCCCATCACGTCCTGGGAGCTATCGCGGAAGCCGATGCCGCGCGCGCCAAAGCCGAGTTGGTAGAGCGACAGGTAGCGCGACCAGTTCATGGTCGTGTGGCACTGGCGGGGGTTGTGGACGTTGAGCAGGCTGTTCGTGCTGGCATCGGGCGTCCCGACCTGGAACCTGGAGAGGTAGGCTTCCCAGAACGCGGCCAGTTCCGCGAACGCCCGCTCCACCGCGTGCGGGTCCCGGTAGCGCTGGATCGCAGGGCGGGCCTGCTCGACGCTTGCGGCCTGGCCCAGTTGCACGAGCAGGCGGGCCGTCTCGCCGGGCTGGAGCGTGCCCAGGTGGTGGAGGAGCGCGCCGACGTTGTCGCCGCGCAAGGCTTCGTAGTTGCCGAGTTCGTCGTCGTGCAGGCTGAGCGGGCCGGCCCAGGTGCCGTATTCGTTGTCCCCCAGGAAGCGCTTGCGGTCCGATTCGAACGAGGAGACGGGATGGTTCGAAGTGAGGTAATTGATGCGCGTGTCCTTGAACATAAACGCATACTGCGTGAGGACGAGCAGCCCACCCGGCTCGGGATAGGCCTTGCTCTGCATCGTCTGGGGCACCCAGTCGGCGTTGGTGAGTTGCTTGAGCGCGTCAAAGTGGGTGTATTCGACGACCGGGATCGCGTCGAGCGCCAGGGACGCGCCGGAGACGTTGGTGATACGCACGTCCTGGAGCAGTTGGCTTCCGCCCGGCGGGACGAAAATCGTCGCCTCCGTCCTGAGCCCGTAGAACTCGGAGACGATGCGGGTGTAGCCCAGCCCGACGTGGCACTCGTACTTGTCGTAGGGGTCGAGCGTGGGGACGAAGTAGGGGGAGAAGACCTGGTAGCCGTCCCCCTGCCTGAAGCGGAGGTAGAGCGTCTCGCCCTTGAATTCGGAACTGGGGAGTTGGGCGACGTATTTGGTGATGCGGTTGAGCGCCGGGTCCTGCTTGCAGATGAGCGCCCCACCGGTGTGGTCCACAAAGCCTCCGAAGGCCAGTGTGCCCACGTAGTTGATCCACTTGACCGGCGTCCTGGGGTTGGTGATGACGTATTCACGGTTTTTGTCGTCGAAATAGCCGTACTTCACGATATTCCCTCCCTATTGTGGAGAACGTAGATTCACACAAGGCAAAGCTGCTTGTAACCTCTGGATAAATATCTCCGCTCTTGCTGCCAGGAAATCCCTGTAATCTTGCGGCTCAAAACTCGTCCTGTCAATGTAGTGACGCGGTATCATATGCGATTCCAAGATGCGGTCGAAATCCTTGCTCTCATAGTTCTTGAAGTAGTTCAAGGGTGATTGATCCTTGATAGGGCCATGTGTTTTCGCACGCAAGTAGCAGATGTTCATCAAACTGTCACGCAATTCGGACGGAATGTCGGGTCGCTTCAGGAAATTGACGGGAACGTGCTGCGTGTTACGTGTTGCGTGTTGCGTGAAACGGGTTCTGTAGTCGCCTATTCTTGTTCATTGTTCATTGTTCATTGTTCAGGGGGCCTGCTATGGTAACCCATGCTGTGACCAAAGAACAGATTGTCCATACGCTCGATGAACTTCCACCCGAGAGTCTGCGCGAAGTGCAGCAGTTCCTCGATTTTCTGCGCTTCAAGCGCCGGCGACAAGCACGTAAATCCGCCATAGCGCTTCGCGGCCTGCTGGCCGGATATCGCTTCACCGAGGAAGACATCGCCCAGGCGCGTCGTGAGATGTGGGGGCCACTGCTCACCTGTGTCTGGTAGCTGCTGCCTTCTGTGCTTTGCTGCCATCATTGTGGCATAGCCGTGTTGAAGGGGCAAGTACCCTGTAAAAGGACGGACTGTGCTTCAACCAGAGGGAACGAGATTCTTCGCCTCCGCTACGCTCCGGCTCAGAATGACGTAGTGTATGATCAGAGCAACCTCACTTTCACCTCGACCTCGGCCTTGCCGGGTGGAGGCAGGGGGATGACGTTGCCCTCAACCGGCTGCTCATCCACCGTGAGCGAGACGGCGTTCCCCCTGCCGGCGCGCTCTACCGTGATGTGATACGTCACGCCGCGGAAAACGCGCGTGGCTTTGAAGCCAGGCCAGTCGGCGGGGATGACCGGCGCGACCTGCAAGCCGTCGAACGTGGGCCGGATCCCTAGAATCCACTGCGTGACCGCCACGTAATTCCAGGCCGCCGTCCCCGTGAGCCACGAGTTCTTGGCCTCGCCGTGCGTCGGCGCGTCGCGCCCGGCGATCATCTGCGCGTACACGTACGGCTCACAGCGGTGCACGTCGCTGATCCCCTCGCGCGCCGAGGGGTTGATGCGCAGATAGTAATCGTGCGCCCGGTCGCCGTGCCCCACGAGCGTCTCGGCGATCATAATCCACGGATTGCTGTGGCAGAAGATGCCGGCGTTCTCCTTGTAGCCGGGCGGGTAGGACGAGATTTCGCCCAGGTGCAGGTAGTACTGTGAATAAGCGGGCTGCTGCAGGACGATGCCGTGCGGCGTCGCCAGGAGCCGGTTGACCGATTCGAGCGCCTGCTCCGCCCGCCCGTCGTCGAGCCCGATGCCGGCCATGACGCACAAACCCTGCGGCTCGATAAAGATCTGCCCTTCCTCACACTCGCGCGAGCCGACCTTGCGGCCAAAATCGTCGTACGCGCGCACGAACCACTCCCCATCCCACCCGTGCTCCCGAATCGTCGCCTCCATCCGCTCCGCCGCCTCCATGTAGAATTGCGAATTGCAAATGGCGAATGGCGAATGGCGAATGGCGATTTGCTGATTTGCTGATTTGCTGATTTGCTGATTTGCGATTTGCGCCATTTCCTTCGCCGCCAGCACGAACAGCCCGGCGATAAAGACCGACTCGGCCACCTTCCCATCCTTGTTCGTCGTCGTCTGGAACGACTGGCCCGGCTCATCGGAGAAGCAGTTCAGGTTCAGGCAGTCGTTCCAGTCGGCGCGGCCAATGAGCGGCAGCCCGTGCGGCCCCAGCCGGTCGAGCGTGTACTGGATGCTGCGCTGTAGATGCTCGTACAAGGGCTGTTCGGAGCCGGGTTTGTTCTCGTACGGCACGGGCGCGTCCAGGATGCTCCAGTCGCCGGTCTCTTTCAGGTAGGCGGCCACGCCCAGGACCAGCCAGAGCGGGTCGTCGTTAAAGTCGCTACCGACGTCGTCGTTGCCGCGCCTGGTGAGCGGCTGGTACTGGTGGTATGCGCCGCCCGTCTCCAGTTGCGTGGCGGCCAGGTCGAGGATGCGCTCGCGGGCGCGCGCGGGCGCCATGTGGACGAAACCCAGCAAATCCTGGTTGGAATCGCGGAAGCCCAACCCCCGCCCGATGCCCGACTCGTAGAACGAGGCCGAGCGCGACAGGTTGAACGTGACCATGCACTGGTAGGCGTTCCAGACGTTGACCATACGGTTCGTGTGGACGTCGGGCGTCTCGACCTGGAGGACGCCCAGCAGCCCGTCCCAATAGGCGCGCAGCGCGTCGAAGGCCGCCTCCACGTTGTCTTTGTCCAGATACCGGGCGATGACCGGCCTGACCGTCTGCTTGTCGATCGTCTGCGAGCCGGGGGGATCGAACTTGTGGTCCTGCGGATTCTCGTGGTAGCCGAGCAGGAAGATGACCTGGCGGGTCTTGCCGGGCTCGAGCGTGAGCTTGACGTGGTGCGAACCGAGCGGCGCCCAGCCGTAGGCGACGGAATCGAAGGACTCTCCGCGCTCGACCGCGGCCGGGTTGTCCCAGCCCCGGTACGGCCCCAGGAACACGTCGCGCTGCGTGTCGAACCCGGCTACCCCCCTCAGTCCCCCCTCCAGGGGGGAGGTTCCGGATGGTCCCCCCTCCAGGGGGGAGGTTCCGGATGGTCCCCCCTCCAGGGGGGAAGCCCCGGAGCAGGCGAAAAAGGCAAAGTGGTTGCGCCGCTCGCGGTATTCGGTCTTGTGGTAGATTACGCTCCCTTCGGCTCCGCTCAGGGCAGGCTCTTCGATCTCGACCTGGCCGGTGCTGAAATTGCGCTGCAAGTTGGTCGCGTCGTCCTGCGCGTCCCACAAACAGAACTCGACACAGGAGAAGACCGAGAGGTCGGCGGGTTTCTCACGGCGGTTCGTCAGCGCCAGTTGCCAGATTTCGAGGTTCTCGCCCAGCGGGACAAAGTAGCGGGTCTGCGCTGCGATCCCATCGTAGGTAGAGCCGATGACCGTATAGCCCAGCCCGTGGCGGCAGGTGTAATCTTCCAATGCCCGGCGCGTGGGCTGCCAGGAGGGAGACCAGAACTCGTCGGTGACGTTGTCTCTCAAGTAGATGTACCGCCCGCCATAGTCGAAGGGGACGTTGTTGTAGCGGTAGCGCGTGATACGCCGCAGGCGGGCGTCGCGGTAGAACGAGTACCCGCCGGCGGTGTTGGAGAGCAGCCCAAAGTACGCCTCGCTCCCCAGGTAGTTGATCCAGGGGAGCGGCGTGTCGGGTCGCGCAATCACGTACTCGCGGCGTTCGTCGTCAAAATATCCGTAGCGCATACCCCCTCCACAAGGTTCCGCAAACGTTGTCCTGCCAGCAGGGCCTCATCCAGTTTAATGCGTCGCGCACGCGATGCAGGGGTCGAAGGCCCGCACGACCCGCCCCACGGCGCGTTCCAGTTCCATGTCCACCCGCTCGGCCGTCACGTAGCGCCTGGCCGCCACGCGCAGCGCGCGTTCGATGGCCAGCACGTTGTGCACGGTGGGGATGATGAACTCGGCCTGGGCGATCAGCCCGTGCTCGATGCGGTAGTGGTGGATCAGGGGGCCGCGCGGCGCTTCGACCAGGCCATACCCTTCGCCGTCGCGCGGGGTGTATGACACAGCAGTGTCCTCACCGTCGAGCGGCCCGGCCAGGATTTCCAGCGCGCGCTCCAGCGCGTAGACCAACTCGATGCCCCGCGCCAGGTCGAACAGCATGAGCGCGTGGGCCGGCTGCCCGAATGCCTGCTGAAAGCGCGCCAGGTACTCGTCGGCGCGCGGCGTACCCATGCAGCGCGCCATGTTGATGCGCGCCAGGCTGTTGGCCCGCATCACTTGCCCCTGGTAACTCGTCTGGCCCGCGTAACTGGTTTCGCTCCTCTCGTAGGTGAGATAAGAGCGAAAGTCGCGGGCGGGGAAGCGCTCGCGCACGGCGCCGTCGGGGCACATCACGCGCAAGACGTCGCCGTAATAGTTTGGGCAGCAGTCGGCGACGGCGGCGATGTAGCAGGCGGGCGCGTCGTCGCCCCACGTGCCAATGCGCTCCCCCATCGCCAGCGAGGCCTCCCAGTAGTAGTCGAACAGGTCGCAGGCGACGGGCAACGCCTCGGCCAGTTCCGCGCGCATCGCCGCAGCCGCTTCGGCCCCGATGCCACCTGTCACCCCGCCGACGACGGCCTTGACCGGGTGGATGAACTGTCCCCCTGCCAACGTGATCAGGTCGGTGCCCGCCTTGCGCACCTGGAGCGCGCGCGTGGCGAGCACAGCCCGCTCCTCCTGCTCCGGGCCCGCCACTTCTTCGGCGAGTTGAAAGATGCTGGCGACGCCGAGGCGGTCCGGCATGGTGAAAATAAAGAGCGAGGTGGCCTGGTTCTGCACGATCTGGCCGAGCAACAGGAGTTCGCGGATCGTGAGCGCGAGCGGCGGCGGCGTGACGCCGTAGGCATCCTCCAGCGCTTTGACCGCCGCGACGTGGTGCGCCGTCGAACAGACGCCGCAGATGCGGGGCACGATCACGACCATCTGCCCAGCCGGCACGCCCTGCACAAAGTACTCGAAGCCGCGGAACTCCATCGCCTCGAAGTGGGCCGAGATCACCTCGCCTCCCTGCACTTCGACGATGACCTGGGCGTGTCCTTCGATGCGGCTGAGTGGAAAGGTCAGCGTGGGCACGTCACAACACCTTCTCTTTCGGCCTGGGGGGCCGGCCAGGGCTACTGTAGTCGGAGAACTGGAAGAGGAACAGCGCCAGTTGCGGCGAACGCAGCCCTGCTTCGACCTCGCCGGCAGGAACGTCGGTCATTGCCGCAAAGACGCGCTCGATGCTAGCGAACCACGCACTGGAGGCCTGCTCGATCAGGACGTCCGACGGCCCCCGGCAGCCCACGCACGGGTGGCCGGCGCGGGGGCAGGGTGCCCGGCAGCCGCCGCGGGTCGAGGAGCCGATGCACAGGTAGCCCTGGTTGATCAGGCAAACGTCAGGGAGCACGCCGCCCCGCTGAAAACCAACCAGGCGGTCAGGACGCACGTCCTTGAGTTTCTTGCGGCCACACTCCTGGCACACGATGCGGCTGGGCTTGAAGTCGGGCGGGTTGAAGAGCACGACCATAAAAAGTTCCGGCGTCGGCGGGCAACCGGGCAGATAGCGGTCCACCGTCACGAACGTGTCTATGGGGCGGCAGCGGGGCAGCAGACGGGGCACGTGCCGCCGCCCCTCCTCGGCCAGGAAGAGGGCGCGCACCTCGTCGCGGTCGCCCAGGCTGGCGACGCCGCCGGAGATGGCGCACGTGCCGACGGCGACGGTCTGGTGGGCGTGCTGGACGGCCCGGCGCAGGTTGTAGAGGTCCTCGTCGGTACGCACGCCGCCGCTCACCAGCAGCACGTCCACCTCCGGCACGTCGTAGGCCGAGATGACGAGCGGCATGTAGACCAGTTTGTAGCGGTCCACCCAGGCGTCCGCGTTGAGGAGCGAGACCTCGCAGCCAGCGCACCCGGAGAGTTGCAGCACGGCAAATTTGTTCCCGCCCGCTGGCCCATTCACCGCTGGGCTGTTGCGCACGGCGCGCACTGCCTCGGCTACGTCCGCTCCGATTTGTTCCGGCGCAGCATCCACGTTGCGGGCGCGAATTTCGTCATAGACCGCGAAACGCGCTTCCCGTTCATGGGCTTGCCGGTATAACTCCAGCGGTCGCTGGTACTGCTCGGGATCGGTAACCATCGTGATGTGTGTATGTTATACAGCATTGGGGGGAAATGTCAATCTGAACCACTCCGCTCATTGTAAGGATTGACTTCAGGGAAGGTTTACTCTATAATCAGTATAAGGGTGCAGGAGTTGAAGGAATAAGGACGGGCAGGAAGGAGGGTCTGCGATGAGCGCAACCATGACCCAGGCCACGATTACTATCGGTCTGACCGACCTGGAAGATCTTATCCATCGCACGGTACAGGAAGCAGTACGCGAGGAACTCGTACGTCTGCTCCGTACACCAGATCGTTCCATCCTCGAATATTGGGAGCATGAGGGACCGGAAGACCCTGCTGGCGACGAAGAACTGCTAGCCGAAGCACTTGTCATGATACAGCAGTACGAAGAGAACCCAGAAGGCTGGAAAACACTGGAAGAGTTTGAGGCTGAACTCGCCGAGGCTGCGCATGGGTTACCGGGTTGAGATTTCACCTGATGCGCAAAAGGAGATTGGGGCACTGTCCGGCTACGTACGCGCTCAAGCTCTCAAATTGCTTCACAGTCTGAGAGAAAACCCTCGCCTTCCTCGTGCCAAAGAACTGCGCAACAAACCCAATGTCTACCGGCTTTGGTTGGCCAAAAAATGGCGCATCGTTTATAGGGTAGAGGAAGACCCGAAACGAGTGCTCGTCTTGCGCGTGCGACGGAAGGAGTATATAGACTACGAGAGCCTATAGCCTGGCCAATCGAAAGGTTCCGTGCGGGACAGGTCTGTAAACGAGACCCCATCCGTCCACTCGAAACCCGTCCGAGCGCACGATTGGCAGACAACCTGTATGATCCTGTAGGGAGCGCCACCGAGACGGTGGCTGCGAGCACATTGACATATCACGCCAAAATGGGATAATACTTGCGGTTGTACAGAGCCGGCCACGAGTACGCCGGTTACGCCAGAACGAGGATTCGCTGTCCAATGTCTGCTCCATTCATTTTGGTCACCACACAGCGCGAGTTGGCGGCTGTGCTGGAGGCGCTCGCCGGCCAGCCCGCTGTCGCCGTGGATACCGAGTCCAACTCCCTCTACGCTTACCACGAGCGGGTGTGCCTGATCCAGTGCTCTATCCCCGGTGCTGACTACATCGTGGACCCACTGGCAGGGTTGGACCTTTCGCCGCTGGCACGCCTGTTTGCCGACCCGGGAGTGCAAAAGGTCTTCCACGCCGCCGAATACGACGTGATGTGCCTCAAGCGGGATTTTGGCTTTCGCTTCGCCAACCTGTTCGATACGATGTGGGCCGCGCGCATCCTGGGCTGGCCGCGCGTCGGGTTGGGCGACGTGTTGCAGGAAACCTTCGGCGTGCACACGAACAAGCGCTACCAGCGCCACAACTGGGGCAGGCGTCCCCTGGAGCCAGAGGCGCTGGCCTACGCCTGCCTGGACACGCGCTACCTGTTGCCCCTGTGCTTTCTCCAGACCGATGCACTGAACCAGAAAGCGCGCTGGGAGGAGGCATGCGAAATGTTC
>Ga0315285_10001036_pt1 | contig 28966 bp, 23 predicted proteins | sample YL17G09_36_MG_FD_203698 | JGI IMG/M metagenome (GOLD analysis project Ga0315285, IMG submission 203698) | Sediment microbial communities from Yellowstone Lake, YNP, Wyoming, USA - YL17G09_36 | ecosystem: Environmental > Aquatic > Freshwater > Lake > Sediment | place: USA: Wyoming | collected...
CCATAAACTGGTTTTCGCGTTCTTCGGTCGAGAGTTCGAAACATCGCATCCTTGGCGACCTTGGCGTCATGGCGGTTCAATGGTTTTTTCGGATCAGCATGAGTTCGGCGGGAGGGGCCGGGACGTGAGTCGCCCTTGACCGTGTGGGCGGGCCGAGCCGACCCGCGACCCGGGTCGGCTTTCCATTTCGCGAGGATTCACCGGGGGAGCAGGGCGTCGGAGCTACCGTCCATGATCGCCATCACGCCAGACCTGGGGTGGGTTGCCGCTGGGGAGAGGGGACAGGACAGAATCAGCCTATGACCGACTTGACGTGGGGCATCGCGGGCGGATTGGGGACCGGCATGACCTGGGCCGCGACCACCATCCTTGTCCGCTCCCTTTCCGGGACCCTCACGCCGGCCGGCATCACCGCGGTGCGCTCCACCGTCGCCGGCAGCATCCTCCTGGCGATCGCGCTCGCCACGGGGAACGGGGGCGAGGTGGTCCGGATGCCGCTGTGGGTCGTCCTGGCGCTCTGGGCCTCGATCATCATCGCCATGGGATTCGGCGACCCCATGTTCTTCGCCAGCATGGACCATCTGGGGGTCACCCGCGCCCTGGTCCTGAGCATGGCAAATCCGCTGCTGACGACGCTGGTGGGCATCGGCCTCTTGGGGGAGCCGATAACGCTCCCGCGGGCGGCCGGGATCCTCTTAGTGGTGGGAGGTCTCGTGCTCATCATCGCGGGCAAGGGTGACGGGGGGACCGAGCGCCGCGCGACGCGCCGGGGCATGCGGCTCGTGTTCTGGGCGGCGGGGGCATGGGCCGTGTCGGCGGTGATCCTGAAACCCCCGCTGCAGGTCGTTTCGGTCGTTGCCGCCTCAGCGGTGCGCATCCCGATGGGCGGCCTCTTCCTCTGGATGACACCATGGACGCGTGGGACCCTGCGCGCTATCGCCAACAGCACTCCGGCAGAACGCACACGCCTGGGCGCCATCTGTCTCCTCAGCGCGTTCGGCTCGCTTCTCTTCACCTCGGGGATCAAGTTCGGCGGGGTGGCCATTGGCAACGTGCTGGCGTCCACGTCGCCGCTCTTCACCCTGCCATTCGAGGTGTGGGTTCTTGGGCAGCGCCCGTCCAGGCAGACCGTCTTGGGAGCGGTGGTCACAGTGGCCGGTGTCGGCCTGATGAATCTGTGACGAGGCGTGACCGGCAGTTGCGGGATCGGTCCGGGTGAGGGTCGGGGGGAATCGGTGCGGCGACACAGAAATGACGGCGTGGCCAGTTGCAAGGCCGTGAGACTCGGGGACGGAGGGCGGAGGGGGAAAGCGGGCGAAACGAGCGTATGACTGAGCTGACGAAGGGAATCCTGGGCGGCTTGGGGAGCGCCGCGACCTGGGCGTGCATCAGCATCCTGGCGCGATCCCTCTCCGACACCCTTGGGCCGGCGTCGATCAACGCCATCCGATCACTGGTCGGCGGTCTGTTGGTTCTGATGGTGGCGGTGGTCAGCGGCTACTGGTGGGAGATCGTGGAGATGCCGCTCTGGATTGTGCTCACCCTGTGGATCTCCATCACCATCGGGTTTGCCGTGGGGGACACAGTGTTCTTCCACGGCATGAAATACCTGGGCGTCACCCGAGCGCACACACTTAGCATGGCCCATCCCCTGCTCACCACCGCGGTGGGAATCGGGTTGCTGGGCGAGTCGGTGACCCTCCTGCGGGCGACGGGGATCCTGCTGGTGCTGGGAGGACTCTCCCTCATCATTGCCGGGAAAGGAGAGGGCGCGGGCGAAATTGCGGGAGGAAGGCGACGGGGCGTGCGTCTGGTCCTCCTGGCGGCGGCAACGTGGAGCCTGTCGGCCGTCCTGCTGAAGGGGCCCCTCCAGGTCGTCTCGGCCATGGCTGCGGCGGCCGTCCGCAGCCCGGTGGGCGGGCTCGTCCTCTGGATGACGCCGTGGACGCGTGGGGCCATCCGGACGGTGGCGACCAGCCGGCCGGAGGACCTGGCACGGCTTTCGGCCGTGTGCCTGCTGAGCGCCGCCAGCGCATTGCTCTTCACCACGGGAGTCAAGTACTCCGGCGTGGCCGTGGGAGTTGTCTTGGCTAACACATCCCCGCTCTTCACGATCCCCCTGGAGATCCTGGTCCTTGGTCGGCGTCCCTCTCGGCAGACCGTTCTGGGTGCGGTAGTGACGGTTGCAGGGATCGGCCTCATGAACCTCTGAGGAAGTTGTCCCTACGGTCAAGGGAGACGATCCGGATGCTATTTGAGAGCGAATCAAACTGAGGAGCACGCCAGATGATCCCCAAGATCTCAGTGGAATCCAGGATGCAAAAGATGATATAAATAATGCGGTTCTGCTCGTTTTGGGTCTGCGCTGGCTCGAGTCAGCGGTGTGGCGGGGGAGGCGGACGTGAGAGCTGTCCGTGGGATCGTGACTGCTCTGGTGGCGCTCGGCTTATCCGCATGTGCTTCCGTCCAGCCCGGTGTGAGCCAGGGGCCGCAGGCCGAGCGCCCGACCTACACACCTGGCGAGAAGTGGATCAGGAGTGATGGGGAGTACGAGCTGATCAGAATCGAGAAAGACCGCTACATCTTCTCGGCGGGGGCAGGCCGGGAGATCGAGCTGACCAAAGACCTCGCGATTGCAAAGGTGCGCAGGGGCAAAGACGTAATGGCGTTCGACCCGCCGCCCAAGCTAACCTGGCCCCTGGAGGTAGGAAAGAGTGGGTATGATCAGGTGGCCTGGTACCGTTCGTGGAATCCTGGTGGCCTTCACTCGATTACGTTCAGTTGGAAGGTTGAGGCGTACGAAGATGTTCAGACGTTCGCCGGAACGTTCAAGGCTTTCCGAATCTCCCAATCGCTGAGTTGGAGGCAGCGGCGCGGTGGGGGAGAGAGGGGTCTCGTCATCTGGTACGCGCCCGAGGTCCGACAGTTCGTCAAGGCAGTGGGGAGTGGGAAGACAGAGGCCGAACAGCTGAGTTTTCTCGCCTTCCAGGTCCTTGCGGTTGACCGGCCCGGGCCGGCGCCGATCCAGGTAGCTCTGCGTGAGCCGAAGGATCAGGCCCACGTGACCACCGAAGGAATCACAGTGACCGGGCGGGTGACGGGGGGCACGGGCGTGGCGCGGGTGACGGTCACGCTGAACGGCGTCGAGATCTCTCGACAGGACGAGACAGCCGCGCCCAAGATTGAAATGCCCCTTGAGATTCCCGTCACGCTCAAGGAGGGGAAGAACATCCTCCTCGTCACTGCCGCAGATGCGGAAGGCACCACCCGTCAGGAGGCGCGGACGCTCTTCTATGACAGGCCGAGGCCTGTGTCACCCCCCATAGCACCGCCAGTCATTGTGGCGACTCCGTCGCCGCCCACGCCAACCCCCCCGACGACGGCTACACCATCTCCTCCTCTGCCGCCGACACCCCCAACGCCTGCGCCACCCGTGGTAACAACCCCGCCTCCCCCACCCCTCGCTTCCCTCCAGGTGACGCTCACGTCACCCCAAGACCAAGTCCGCGTGGAGCAGGAGACGATCGGCCTGGCCGGGATGGTGACCGGGGGGAAGGGAGTCAGTCGAGTGGTGGTCAGCCTCAATGGGGTAGAGGTCTCGCGATTGGGAGAGCAAACGCCGCAGCGGGCCCTGGCGCTGAACCTCCCCATCAAGCTTCGCGAGGGCCCAAACACCCTCGTTGTCACAGCCACCGAACCGGACGGGACAATCCATCAGGAGGTCCGGACTGTCCACTACGAGAAGCGGGTCCCGCTCACCGTAAGCGTTCGCTACCCCGAAGATAAAAGCCGCTTGACCGACGAGGCCAGTGTAGTCGCCGCTCTCGTCACCTCGAGCAAGGGGGTCGCCCGTGTCAGCGTGACCCTGAACGGAGTCGAGGTGCACCAGCAGACCGAGCGAAGCCTCCCGAAGTCGCTGGCTGTGCGCGCGCCGGTGACGCTCCGGGAGGGAGCCAACGTGGTCGTCGTCAGCGCCAGCGAGCCCGATGGCACGGCGCACCAGGAGATCCGGACCGTCTTCTACGACAAGCCCAAGGCCGTCGAGGCTCTGCCTCCGCCGCCTCCACCCCCGCCGTCTCGCGACCAGTGGGCCGTGGTCATCGGGGCAGGGCGCTACGAGAGTTCAGAGGTTCCCAGACTGCGCTACACGGTGCCCGATGCGGAGGGGTTCTACCAGATCCTCATCGGTCCGGCAGGCTTCAAGCTGGAGCACGTGCTCCTCCTGACGGACAAGACGGAGCGCAAACCGACCCTCCGGAACATCAAATGGGCCCTCGGGACCTTCCTGGCTCGCTCTGCGAAGAAGGATGACAGGGTGTTCATCTTCTTCGCGGGTCACGGGGCACCCGAGGTGGACCAGCAGGGCGTCGAGCGGGACGGCCTGGCCAAGTACCTGGTGCCGATCGACGCCGAGCCGGATGACCTGTATTCCACCGCGCTGCCGATGGATGAACTACAGACGATCTTCAACCGGATCGAGGCCGAGCGGGTGGTCGTGTTCCTGGACGCCTGTTACAGCGGGGCTGCGGGCGGGCGCACCTTTGCCTCGAAGAAGACGCGGGCGATGAACGTGGACGACCTCTTCCTCGAGCGGCTTACGCGGTCGAAGGGGCGGGCGATCCTCACCGCCTCCCGCCCGGCGGAGGTCTCCCTCGAATTGCCCGAGTTGGGGCATGGAGTCTTTACCTACTATCTGATCGAGGGACTCAAGGGGGCGGCGGATCTCAACCATGATGGGATCGTGAGTTTGCAGGAGCTGTACGAGTACCTGGAGCAGCAGGTGACGCAGAAGGCGCGATCGGTGGGCGGCAACCAGCACCCCGTGATGAAGGGAGAGCTGGAAGGGGTCCTGCCGCTCGTGAAGGTGCAAAGGCCGTGACGAGCAGTGGTCGGGTCTCGGAGGGCGTGGGGGAGGGGGAAATCTTCCGCCCATACCGCGCTCGGCCTTCGCCCCGCACGAAGCGCATCTCGAACGCCTCATGCGGACCGTCCGCAAGTTCGGTGGTGAGAAGGTCGCCCGCGAGGCGTGGGACCTGAGGCCCGAGGCCCGTGTGTCCGCACAGGCCACGCTCGCACGGAATTCACTTCGGGCGAAAAGGACTCCAGTCGACCAGAGAAAACGAGGAAAGCGAAGGAACCCGGCTTAGAGGAGACGCCTCAGCCCCTTTCAGGTGAGGTCAGGCCCGGGGCCTCCTGGCTTTCCAGAGCCGCAGGCTGGCGAGCACCAGGAAGAAGAGGCACGTGCTCACCAGGACGATGGCCGCGCCCGAGGCCACGTTCAGGTAGTAGGAGAGGTACAGGCCAATGACGGCGGCGAGGGCCGCCAGGAGGACGCCCAGGATCATCATGCGGAGAAAGCGTTCGGTGAGGAGATAGGCAGTCGCGCTGGGGGTGACCAGCAGAGCGACCACCAGGATGATGCCCACCGCCTGGATGGAAATGACGATGGTCAGGGCGATGAGGCCCAGGAGGAGGTGATTGAGCGCCTGGACCGGGTATCCCATGGCCTCCGCCGTGGTGGGGTCGAAGGAGAGGAGGAGGAGTTCCTTGTAGAACAGGATAATCGTCAGCACCACCATCGCCCCGAGGAGTCCCACCAACAGCAGGTCCCGCTGCGAGATCCCCAGGACGTTCCCGAACAGGAAGCTGAACAGGTCCACGGTGTAGCCGTGGATCGTGCTCATGAGGAGGACCCCCAGGGCGAAGGCGCCGGCGAACAGGATGCCGATGGCGGTGTCGTAGCTCACGCGGCCGCGCCGGGAGACGAGGCCGATCGCCAGGGCGGTGGCCAGGGCGAAGATGGTCGCGCCGAGGTAGATGTTTCCCTTGAGCAGGTAGGCGATGACGACGCCCGGAAAGGCCGCGTGGGCCAGGGCATCGCCGACGAAGGCCAGTCCCCGCAGGACCACGTAGGTCCCCACCAGGGCACAGATCGCTCCCACCAGCACGCCCCCCAGGAGCGCCCGCTGCATAAAACCGAATTCGAATGGTGCGACCAGGAACTCGATCATCGAGAACCAGCCCCTCACCCGCCGCCCTCTCCCCCACGTGGGAGAGGGGAGGGGTGAGGGGGATCAGTGTCCGTGCTCGTCCGCCACCACCACGCGGCGGTCCCCCACCTGTACGATCATGAGGTGATGCCCGTATGTTTTGTCCAGGATGTCCTCGCGGAAGACCTCTTTGGGAGGCCCGTAGGCGATCACCCGCCTGTTGATGCACAGCACCAGGTCGAAGCGCTCGACGACGCAATTCAGGTCATGGGTGGCCACCACGACGGTCTTCCCGTTATCTCGAAGCTCTTCCAGGAGGGCGAAGATCGCGTGCTGAGTCGTGGCGTCCACACCGCTCAGGGGCTCGTCCAGGAGGAGGAGGTGCGGATCCTGGGCCAGGACCCGCGCCAGGAGTGCGCGCTGCTGCTGTCCGCCCGAGAGTTGGCCGATCTGCGTCTGGGCGTGGGGCAAGAGGTCCACGCGCGTGAGCGCCTGGCGCACCGACTCGTCATCCGTGGGACCTGGGCGGCGACACCAGCCGACCCGCGGGTAGCGGCCCATCATCACCACGTCTTCCACCGAGACCGGAAACGCCCTGTTGATCTCTTCGAGCTGGGGAAGGTATCCCATGAGCGCGCGCTGGGAGAGAGCAGGAGCCTCGTGCAGCAGGATCTCTCCCCGCTGCCGAGGGATCAGGCCGAGGATCGCCTTGAACAGCGTGCTCTTCCCGGCGCCATTGGGCCCGATCACCCCCACCATCTGTCCGGGCGGGATGGCAAACGTGATGCCCTCGATGGCCGGGGTGTCGTCATAGCCCGCGGCCAGATCTCGCACTTCCAGGCAATACTTCCACGGCTTCTTATCCATCGGGTTCAATTCCGCAATCCGAAATCCCCTTCGACAAGCTCAGGGTCCCGAGCTGGGTCGAGGGACGCATTCCGAATTTCATTTGAGCGCGTTCGCGATCTGCGTCACGTTGTGCTTCATGAGGGCAATGTAGCTGTTGGCCTCGGGGCCGGTCGAGAGGCTGTCGTTGTACAGGTTCGTGATCACCCGGACCCCTGTGTCGCTGGCCAGGACCTCCATCGCCTTGGGGTTGAACTGGGCCTCGGCGAAAACGGCGGGCACCCGCTCTTGCTTGATCCGCCGCGCCAGCGCGGTGAGGTCGCGTGCCGAAGGTTCCTTGCCGGGGCTAGCCACGAGGACGCCATGAAGGGAGAAGCCATAGCGTTCAGCGAAGTAGGGGAAGGCGTCGTGGAACGTGACCAGCTTCCGCCGGGCCTTGGGGATCGTTGCCACCTCGGCCTGGATCCACTTGTCCAGCTCGTCAAGTTGGGCGAGATAGCTCTTGGCCCGGTCCGCGTAATACCCGGCATTGGCGCCGTCCATCTTGCTGAGGCCGTCGCGGATCTTCTCCACGTACGCCTTGGCGTTGGCCACATCGAGCCAGAGGTGCGGGTTCGGGTCGTTGCCCGACTCTTTGATGAGAGGGAGGCCCTCCGACAGGACCACGATCGGCAGATTCGGTTTCCCGGCGCTCCGGATGGTCTTGTCAATCCATTCCTCCAGGTGAGCGCCGTTGTAGAAAACGATCTTGGCCTGGGCAACGCTCTTGATGTCGTCCGGCGTCGGCTGGTAGGTGTGGACCTCCCCTCCGGGGGGCACCAATGCCTTCACTTGGACCTTGTCGCCCCCAACCTGCTGGATCAGGTCGGCCAGGACCGTGAGGGTGGTCACCACAATCAGCTTCTGGGGACCTGTAGGTTGACCCTGCGGCGGCCGCGACTCGCAGGCGGTGAGAAGAACCATCAGGGCGAGAAGCGGGGCGACTATGGATCTCCCGAGGAAGGTCCTCATGACTTTCTCTTACTCCGTGGAGGGCGGGTGCTGGAGCGTGTGCGACACTTCCGGCACTGGCCGAAGAACTCCACGCAGTGGCCATCGATCCGGAATTGCGTCCGCCTGGCAAGGATCCGAGTCAGGCGCTCCAACTGGCAATCGGAGAATTCCACGACGAGGCCGCAACCGTTGCACACCAGGTGGTGGCCATGGTGCCCTGTGATCCGTGCGTAGTGGCGGTGCCGATGCTCCATGTGGACGTGCTTGACCAGGCGGAGCCTTTCGAGGAGGTCCATCGTGCGGTAGACGCTCGCCAGCCCGACCCGAGGATCAATCTTTCGAGCCCTCCGGTGCACCTCTGCCACCTTGAGGTGCTCGGAGCTGGCGGCCAGCACCTGCAGGACCGCCATGCGGGACCTGGTCAGCTTCAGGCCTTGCTTCTGCAGCGCTTGCTCTAGCTCGGAGATTTGCAATGTCGGCACATCTCAATTGAGAAAAATTCTCAATATGCATACCATCGCAGTTGAGGCATGTCAAGCGGATGCATCCAGAGGCGATCTCCCAAACCTGGACGGCCTGTGTCGGGCGATGAGGGCGAGCAGGGCGGGACGAGATCAGCCAGGCTGTTTTCCTACTAGCCTGCCAGGGCGCGCGTCCGAACGGCCGAGGACCTCACAGCGCGTACAGCTCCTCCCCGCGGAGGATGCGGACCCCGGCCCCAGTGAGTACCTCGATGGCTTTGTCCAGCTCGTCAAACCGGAAGATGACGATGGCGTTGTCCTTCGAGCGCTGGACGAAGGCGTACATGTACTCCACGTTGATTTCGGCCGCCCCCAGGATCCGCACGATCTCGGCCAGGCCGCCAGGGCGGTCCGGCACCTCGAGCGCCACGACTTCCGTCTTTCCGATCGTGAACCCGTTGTCCTTGAGCGCCTGCTTGGCCCGATCGATCTGATCCACGATCAGGCGCAGGATGCCGAAGTCGGCCGTCTCCGCCAGGGACAGCGCGCGAATGTTCACGCCCGCGGCGGCAAGGACGCTCGTCACCTCGGCCAGGCGGCCGGACTTGTTCTCCAGAAAGATCGAAATCTGCTCCACGCGCATGACGGCCCCTCCTGTCCCGGTCAGAGTGTCCGCTTGTCGATGACCCGCTTTGCCTTCCCCTCGCTCCGCTGGATCGTCTTGGGTTCGACGAGCCGCACCTTGCAGGACACCCCGGTCAGGTCTTTGATGTCGTCCTCCACCCGCTTGGCCAGTCGCTCCAGCCCCTTGATCTCATCCGTGAAGATTGACTCGTTCACCTCGACCTGGGCCTCCAGGACGTCCAGGGTTCCCTCGCGGGTTACAATCAGCTGGTAATGTGGCTCCACTCCCTCCACCGCCATCAGCACCGACTCGATCTGGGAGGGGAAGACGTTGACGCCGCGGATGATCAGCATGTCATCCGTCCGGCCGGAGATCCGCTCCATCCGAAGCAGCGTGCGCCCGCAAGAACAGAGAGTGGGGATGAGTCGCGAGATATCCCGGGTTCGGTACCGCAGGACGGGAAACGCTTCCTTGGTCAGCGTGGTGAACACCAGCTCTCCCGCCTCGCCGTGCGGGAGGGGCTTGCCGGTCTCGGGATCGATGATCTCGGGGATAAAGTGATCCTCGAAGACATGGAGGCCGTGCTTCTCTTCAATGCATTCCGACGCCACCCCGGGTCCGATGACCTCGGACAGCCCGTAGATGTCCAGGGCGTCTAGCCGGAGCTTCTTCTCGATTTCCCGCCGCATCCCCTCGCTCCAGGGCTCGGCCCCGAACAGGCCGCACTTCAGGCGGAGCTGGGACGGCTGTACCCCTTCGTCGGCCATGACCTCCGCGATGTTGAGGGCGTACGAGGGGGTGCACAGGAGGATGGTGGAGCCGAAATCCTTCATGATCAGGATTTGCCGCTTAGTGTTCCCCCCGGACATTGGGATCACGGCGGCCCCGATCTTCTCGGCCCCGTAGTGGGCGCCGAGACCACCCGTGAACAGGCCATACCCGTAGGCGTTGTGGACGACGTCGCCGCTCGTCGTGCCGCCGCAGGACAGTGTGCGCGCCATGAGTTCGGACCAGGTGTCGATGTCCCGCCGCGTGTAACCTACCACGGTCGGCTTCCCCGTCGTGCCCGAGGACGCGTGGATGCGGACGACCCGCTCCATGGGGACGGCGAAGAGGCCGAAGGGGTAGTTCTCCCGCAGATCGTCTTTGGTCGTGAAGGGGAGGCGGGACAGGTCTTCCAGTTTGCGGAGGTCGCCCGGCTTGTAGCCGATCTCCGACAACTTGCGCCGGTAGAACGGCACGGTGGAGTACACCCGATCCACCAGGTCTCGCAGGCGCTTGAGCTGGAGCGCCTCCATCGCCTCGCGTGGGAGCGTCTCGAACTCGTCATTCCAGATCATTGGTCCCCCCATCTGCATGAGGCCCGCCCTCAGGCCTCCCGTCGCAGCGTCATGGTTCTGTGCCAGCCGCCTCCAGCACCTGTCCGGGGCCTCCCCTTAGCCCTCCCCCCGGCGGGCCACACCCTAGCACATCCGCCCACCCATTTTCAAATCGGCGAGGAAATCGGCAATTCCTAACCGCCAAGTCGCCAAGAACGCCAAGACTGAATGGCTCATTGGGGGAAAAGAAAGAAAATTCTGAACCCCCACGAACGGGTCTTCGGGTTCTTGGCTCTAGAGATCAAAATACGGCATCCTTGGCGTCATGGCGGTTCAAGGCTCTTCTCGAATTAGGGCTACCGGAGCCGGTGCATCGCCCGGTGACACCGCGCAGGAATTGACAGGACTTCAAAGGGTTGCTCGATCTCCGGGAAGGTCGGCACCCCCGAGGCTCAAGAAAGGCCTTTGCCGAGAAGATGTAAGGAACCTGTGTGATGGAGATCCGCTTCTGCCCGGGACTGAGGCAAGGCGTCTGGTGGGCGCCTAAGGGCTCCGGGCCCGGGATCTTACGGCTGGGGTGGGGTGACGACGACCTGGATCAGGTGGTCGGGGTGAAGATATTTCTGAGCAGCGGCCTGGACCTGCTCGGCCGTGACGGCGCGGACATCAACCGGGAAGCGTTGTGGAAAGTCCAGGCCGAGGTTGAAGATTTCCGTGTCCCGCAGGACGAACGCCATGCCCATCTGGTCTTCCATGGAAAGGACCAGTGATCCGATGGCAGAGGCCTTAGCCTGCTGCAGTTCCTCCGTCGTGACCCCGCCATCTCGCAGCCTGGCGACCTCGCTCAGTGCGCCAGCGATGGCGCGATCCACCGCACCCGGAGCCGTCTGCAGGAACAGCACCCAAGGCCGCTCGCCCAGAACCGGCCAGAAGTAGCTGTAGACGGCGTAGGTCATCCCCTCGCGCTCACGTAACGTTTTCATCAGGCGAGTCGCTAACCCGCCACCGCCCAGTACCCGGTTGGCCAGGAAAGCAGGGTAATAGTCGGGGTTATCGCGGGTAATCCCATTCCCTCCCAGCATGACGATGGCCTCCGACTTCCCCGGGAGCACCACCGTATGACGGGCGGAGCTGGAGACGGTTGGCATCCGCGGACGCGCGGCGAGTGGCGGGGGAGGCTGGCGTGTCCAACCGCCGAGGGCCCGTTCGACCGAGGCCAGGATCTGCTCCGGGCTGAGGTCTCCGGCGATCACCAGGACGGTTCGATCCGGCCGGTAGAAACGGCTGTGGAACTGGACGACGTCCTCCCGCGTGATCCCGTCCAGATCCGTCAGCCGTCCTTTCGGGTTTCTATGGAGGGGATGATCCGGTGGAAAGAGCTGGGCGAACAGCTCGCGTTGGGCCCGTTCGCGCGGATCCTCCGCCTCCTGGGTCAACGTCGTCTTGAGGTGTCCGATGGCTTTTGTAAGTTCTCGGGTGGGAAAGGTGGGGCTCTGCAGGCAGTCGGCGAGAAGGTCCAAGACCTTGTCGAAGTGTTCCGACAGCATCTGGGCCGTGATGCCGACCGTCTCTTGCTCGGCCTGGAAGCTGAGCGACGCACCGAGGAAATCGAGGGCCTCCGCGAGGGCGGATGCCGAGTGCATTCGCGTCCCCCTGGTGAGCAGCGTGGCTGTGACCTGGGACAATCCTCCTTTGGCTGGAGGGTCCAGGACTGGGCCGGCCAGGACATAGCCTTTGATCGCCACGCTCTTGGCGACGCGGTTCTCGGCAGCGATCAGGGTGAGACCGTTCGCCAGGACCGTCCGGACGACGCGGTCCCCCGATGAGGCCACGGGTGCTGTCTCTGTCCTCGCCGCGCCCGACTCGACGCCGCTCAATGGCGGCGGTTCCGGAGCTCGGTGGACGGCGTTTCGGGACGCCGGGGGCTGCACCCCGAGGGTACCCGTCTGGCCTGGACGATCCCTCTGGGGGATGAACCAGCCCACGGTACGATTATCGGGCGTGAGGTATTGCCTGGCGACTCGCTGCACGTCCGCTGCCGTGACCTGGCGGATCTTGTCGAGATAGGTCCCCACCTCCTGGTAGCCAACGGTGAGCTCCATGCTCCCGATGGCGCGGGCCAGACCGCTCACGCTGCCGTAGGCGAAGGTCAGCTCGGCGCGGACCTGGTTGATGGCCTTCTGCAGCTCGAAGTCGGTGACCGGTTCTGCCTGGACCCGCTCGATGGCTTCGGTGAAGGCCCGCTCGATCTTTTCGTGGGCCACCCCATCCCGAGCCGTGAGGTAGAACATGATCCAGCCGGCGTCCAGGCGGCGGCTCAGGTAGCTGGACTGCGAGGCGGCCAGCTCGGTCTCGATCAGGGCGCGCTGCAGTCGGGAACTCTTGCCCTCGGTGAGGATCGCGTCCAGTACTGCCAACGCATACAGATCGGGATGGCGCGCCGGGGGAACGTGATGGAGGAACTGCAGGTGGGCGGCCGACCCGGCCTCTTTCACGATGACGCGCCGCTCGCCCTTCTGGGGCGGCTCCTGGGGAATCACCGGCGGGGGCGGCGGTCCGGCGGGGAGCGGGCCCAAGTGTTTCCGGACGAGGGCCAGCACCGCATCCGTCTGAAAATCTCCGACAATCACCAGCACGGCGTTGTTCGGCCGATAGTACGTCCGGTAATGGGCGTGCACCGCCTCATGCGTGAAGGCCTGAACGTCGGTCTTCCAGCCGATCACCGGCTGGCGATAGGGATGCACCCGGAAGGCGACGGATCGCACCGCGTCCTCCAAGAGGTCATCCGGGTCGTTTTGCCTCCCCTGAAGCTCGGACAGGATGACCCCCTTCTCGCGGGCCAGCTCCTGAGGGTCCAGGGCACAGTTCACCATCCGGTCCGCCTCGATCCGGAAGGCTGTCTCGAAGTGCTCGCTAGGCAGCGTGATGTGGTAGGCGGTGTAGTCGAAGCTGGTGAAGGCGTTGTGGCGCCCGCCGGCCAGTTGCACCAGGCGATCGATCTCCCCGGGCTTCAGGCTGGCGGTGCCCTTGAACATCATGTGCTCGACCTGGTGGGAGATGCCCGTGATCCCGGGCCGCTCGTTCCGGGAGCCGACCCGGTAGAAAGTCCAAGCGGTCACCACGGGCGCGACGTGAAGCTCTTTGGTCAGGACCTTGAGGCCGTTGGGTAGGATGGTTTCCCGAACACCGTTGTCGGGTCCGACGCTGACGCCGGTGCTGGAACCGGCATCGGCAGCGAAAGCGAGGGCGGGGAGCAGGATGGCGAGCAAGATGAGCAGGCAGGAGCAGAAAACCGCAGGTCGTGCGCGCACCCGTCCCTCCCGGCAAGGCAGAAACTGCCGGGAACCTACAGGACCTACGAGGACGCGTCAAGCCAATTGATCAGCGCGTCTGATGGGCCAAGGACGCTGCCACTGCCGAACCGCGCAAGCATTCCCTCAGCAGGAGGCGCCGAGAAGCCGCTTTCCTTTCTTGCCCCTCGATTGTGCTCTCCTCGCCTCGGTACCAGTCTCGTCCGCACAACAGCGTGAGCCAGGTTTCGCTTTCCCGGCGGCAATCAAGAAGTCCAGCGCGGCTGTCGGGCCAGGACGGACTCCAGACAATCCCAGATCCAATCGCGCACCCCGGTCGCTAGATAGAACTGTGGCCTCAGCAGGTCCGTTGCGGGAGTGATGACTCCCTCTCGTTGGGCCAGGCGGGTCAGCTCGCACCCGGGATAGAGGCGGATGCCGACGGTCACGGTGAGTTGGTTCGGCTCGAAGCGCTCCAGCAGTTCAATGCTTTCCTCCACGCTTTCCCGGTCTTCGCCAGGCCCACCCAGCAGGAGGAAGGCATTGTACGGGAGCCCCTCCCGCTGGCAGGCGGCGAAGCAGCGTTCCACTTCGGCCCGTTCGAATCCCTTCCGCAAGGCGCGCAACATCCGGGAACAGCCGCTCTCGTTGCCCACCATCACGAGCACGCAGCCTGCTCGCTTCATCAACCCCAGCAGGTTCGGGTCCGCGAAGGCGGGATTTATCGTAGCGCTCCACCGGACATCCAGACGACGACGCAGCAGTTCCTCGCAGATGGCTCGGGCGTGCCAGGGCGGGTTCGTGAAGAGGCTGTCGACAAAGTGCATCCGCTGAAACCCCCGCTTCCGCAGCCGTTCGATTTCGTCCACGACGAAAAGCGGGGAGCGGACGCGGATCGTGCGCCCCTCGATGGCGGGCGTGGAACAGTAGATGCACGGCAGCGGACAGCCGCGCTTGCTCTGGACCGTGGCCGTGTTGGGAATGCCCGCGCTGCCTCGCGTGTCATAGTACCGGGCGGCCTCCAGAGGCTCCCGGTCCGCTGGGGCCAGGCCATCCAGGGGTTCAATCCATTCGAGCGGCGTGCTGCGTATCCGGCCGTCCTCCTGCCATACCGCTCCCGGCACGCCGGCCAAGTCGCAGCCCGCCTCCAGCCGTTCCAGCACCCGCGGAAAGGCCCGCTCTCCCTCGCCGATCACGCCGTAGTCCACGCCGAGATAGGCCAGGATTTGGGCAGGGAACAGGCTGAAGCCACTGCCGCCGGCGACGAGGGCGGCCGGCGATTCTTCCCGGCACACGGCGACCATCTGCCGCACTTCGTCCACGAAGAAGTGCGGCGCGCGCATCTCTTGATCGTCCACATTGCGCACCGACACGCCGACGACCTCCGGACGGAAGCGACGCAGCCGGTCCCGTAGGGCCGCTTCCCAATTGTCGTGGAACAGGGCGTCCCACACCTCGACCGCATGCCGTTCCGCGTCAAGGTTCGCGACCACGCATGCCAGGCTCAGGGGAAACGGCGGGACGGTGATCCGCGATCGGTTGGGGGACAGCAGCAGGACTCTCACGTCGCCCTCTCGCGCTCCACCCGACACAACAGGGCCGTGTGCGGCCAACTGCCGATTTCCGGGCTGCAGAACCCTGGTGCGTCGGGACAGAGCAGGTTGGCGTTGGACTCGAACACCCCGAACAACTCCGGCTCCGTGCCGGGCCGCTCCGGGAACCACCAGCCGTGCTGGACGTCCACCATGCGGGGATGCACGGCATCCGAGAGGTGGACGCGCTGGCGGATCCTCCCCTGGGGCGTGACAACCAGAGCCCAATCCCCTTCCGCCAGGGCCAAGGCGCCCGCCGTGTCCGGGTTCAGAGTCACCTGCGGATCTGGCACCAGCTTTCGCGCCGTCTCGATCTGCCGCTGCTCGGAGTGGTACATGGGCATGAACCGGCTGCCGGTGATGAGCACCAGGGGGTACTGGCGCGCCAGGTCAGGATCGCTCGCCGGGCTGTGGGGCGGCTCGCGGTAGATTGGCAGGGGCTCGCAGTCCAAGGCCTCGAAGGTGCTCGAGCGAAGTTCGACTTTGCCCGACGGCGTCCCGAAGCCAAACTTTTCATAGCGCCGATACTCGCGCCGCCCGAAGAACCCGTTCTGCGAGCTGCTCCCGTCGCAGCGCCTCGTTGAGTTCCATCTCGGCGTCGCCAATGATATTCCCGATCGGCTCTGCCCAGCCCAATGCCTCTCCACCGGGTACATCCAGGTTACCGGTGATAGCCCGCAGCAGGCAGCGGGCCCGGGCGGCCTGTGTAGCATTTACGCCTTGCTTATCCAGGCCGAACCCCCAGGTGATCACGGCCGGCTTCGTCGTGGCGTAACACCGCGCCGACTCGACGACCTGCTCTCGCGTCAGCCAGGTGATGGCCGCTACTTTCTCCGGGGTGTAGTCGGCCACGGCAGCGCGCAGGTCCTCGAAGCCCACTGTCCAGCTCGCCACGAAGTCGCGGTCGTAGAGTCCCTCCTCCAGGATCAGCCGCAGCCAGCCCAGCATCAGTGCCAGATCCGTGCCTGGGCGGATTTGCAGCCACAGGTCAGCCAGTTCTGCCTCGGGGATCCGGCGTGGGTCAATGACGATGAGGCGGGCGCCCTCCCCCTTCGCAGACACGATTTCGGGAAAGCTGAGGATGGGGTTGGATTCCGATGGCGCGTGGCCCCACAGCACAACGCATTTCGTCCGGCGCAGCTCACCCATGGCGAAGCCGCCGTACGTGGCGAATTCGACCGCATGGGTGGGGCACATGCAGACGTTGTTCGCGCCGCACAGGTTCGGCGAGCCGAACAGGTTGTAGAACCGCCGCCCGTCCCAGTGGTAGGTCCGTTTCGTGCCGTGGGTGAAGGCGAGGGTCTCGGGGCCGTGGCGATCGCGGAGGGCGGCGAGCTTCTCCGCGACTTCGTCGAGGGCCTGGTCCCACGAGACTTGTCGCCACTCGTTCGCGCCGCGATCGCCTGTCCGCTTCAGGGGGAAGTTGAGGCGGGCGGGGTGGTGGAGATGCTCTACGAGAAATTCCCCCCGGGCGCACAGGCATCCCCGGGAGATGGGATGGTCAGGATCGCCCTCGACCTTCACGGCGCGGCCGTTCTCGATGTGGAGCCGTACACCGCAGCGCGGGTGGCAAAGACCGCAGTAGGTCCGGCGAATCTCAAGCATGGAAGAATTCCCCTTCCCCCTCCCACCTGCCCTTATCGACTTGCTTCGATGCCGGCGAACAGATTTTCTGGCTGCTCACGAAAACGGACCTCGGAATCTAGCGCGCCAGCGCAGGCTAAGCCTGGACGTCTGGCTTGGCCTGCGGGTGACCCGACAATCCACGGGGACGGGAATGGCTGCAATCGAAAAAAGTGTCGCACGACCCGGGCGGACCGTCAAGCCGCGGGAGGATCTGCGCACCGGTCGCGGCGCCGGGGGGAATGGCATACCTCCGCGGCGAATGGGAAGCTAGCCGAGATGCTTCTGGAACCGGAGGGCGGACAGGGTCAGCACGCCGATCCCGAAGAGGAGCAGGATCACTGCCTGCGGCCAGAGGATCTCGAGCCCGATGCCCTTCAGGAAGATGCCGCGGATGATGACCAGGAAGTATCGGAGAGGGATCAGGTACGTGAGATACTGCACCGGCTCCGGCATGCTGGCGATGGGGAAGATGAAGCCCGAGAGCAGCATGAAGGGCGGGTTCACGAAGAAGCCAAGCATCATGGCCTGCTGCTGGGTTTGGCTCACGGTCGAGATGAGCAGCCCCAGGCCCAGCGTCGTCATGATGAACAGGCCGGACAGGGCCAGGAGCAGGATGAAGCTGCCGGCGATAGGGACGCGGAACCAGAAGAGCCCCGCCAGGACCACGATGAGGATGTCGGCGTAGCCGATGATGACGAACGGGATCGCCTTGCCCAGCATGAGCTGGTAGGGGCGGATCGGGCTGACGATCAACTGCTCGATGGTGCCACGCTCCTTTTCCTTCACGATGGCCGTCGCGGTCATGGTCATGGTCACGATGGTCAGGATCAGGGCGACCACTCCCGGCACCATGAAGTTCACGCTCTTGAGGTCCGGGTTGAACCAGATCCGCACCGTCGAGTCCACGGCGACCGGCAGGGTGCTCTTGGGTCCCAGACGCTCCAGGATGATTCGGGCGGCCTCGGCATTGACGATCTGGGTCACGTATCCCTGAGCTACGTTCGCGGTGTTCGAGTCGCTGCCGTCCAGCAGGAGCTGCACGGTCGCCATCTCCTGCCGGGCCAGCTTGGCAGCGAAACGGGGCGGGATGACGATGCCGACCCGCACGCTTCCGGCATCCATCAAGCCTTTGATCCGCCGCTCGTCGTCGAGGCGATAGCGGATGTCGAAATAGCCCGAGGTCGAGAATCGGTCCGCAAAGGCGCGGCTGGCAGGGGTCCGGTCCAGGTCGCAGACTGCCGTGGCAAGGTTCTTGATGTCCGAGGAGACGGCGTATCCCAGGATGATCAGCTGCATCACCGGCATGATGAGGAGAATCGGCAGGAGCCGCCGGTCCCGGCGGATCTGGATGAACTCCTTCTTGATCAGGGTCAGGAGGCGGTTGCGCTGCACCGACTTCATCGCTGCTTCCCCCAGAGACCCCCGGGTTTATCCAGCCGGAGCTTCAGCGCGCAGAACCTCCCGACAGCCCTTCACCCCTCACCCTGGCCCTCTCCCCCAACTTGGGGGAGAGGGGAGGTGAGGGGGCAGTCGGGGTCATTCGAGACGCTTCTTGAATTTCGCCGAGCTGGCCACCAGCATGAGCACGGCGAACAGGCTCAGAAACACGAGTTCTTTCCAGAGAACTGCCAGGCCCACCCCTTTGAGGAAGATGCCACGGATGACCACCAGGAAGTAGCGCGCGGGGATCAGATAGGTGATGGCCCGCAATATCGCGGGCATGTTCTCGATAGGATAGAAGAAGCCCGAGAGAAGTAGCGCTGGGAGCATGGTGGCCAGGATGGACAACTGGAAGGCGACCTGGACGCTCTTGGTGGCGGCCGAGATGGACAGGCCGATGCCCAGACCCCCCAATAGGAAAATGGTGGAGGAGACCATCAGCAGGAGGAGGCTCCCCCGCAGGGGAACGCCGAACCAGAGGACCCCGAGCAGCAGGATCAAGACCACATCCACCAGGCCAATGACCACGTAGGGAAGGATCTTGCCGACCATCAACTCGTATGGGCGCAGGGGAGAGGCAATGAGGCCCTCCATGGTTCCCCGCTCCCACTCGCGCGCCACGGTCAAGGAGGTGAGGATGGCGGCCAGCATCATCAGGATCACCGCGGTGAGTCCGGGGACCAGGAAGTTGGAACTCTTGAGTTCCGGGTTATACCACACCCAGGTGCGGAGTTCGATGGGGACGGGGTTCTCGGCCTTCGGCGTGATGAACACCTGCGGCCGCAGGTCGCGCGGGGCGAGTTCCGTGCTCCTGCTGATGGAGGCGATGTTTCCGATGGCGATGCTGGCGGTGTTGGAGTCCGAGCCATCCACCACGAACTGGACGGGGGCCGGGCGACCGGCACCCAATTTCTGACTGAAGTCTTCGGGGATCATCAGCCCGACCCTTGCGTCCCCCCGGTCGATGGCCTGCCGGAGCTCACGCAGACTCCCCACCCGGACCGTCTCCACGAAGTATTCGGTGCTGGTGAAGCGGCGGACCAGTTCGCGGGCCGGCGGCTGCCCATCCCGGTCGTATACCGCCAGGGGCACGCGCTTCACGTCCGAGCTGATGCCGTATCCGTAGAGTAAGAGCATCAGGACCGGCATGACCAGGACAAAGCCAAGGGAGCGCGGGTCCCGCCAAATCTCCAGGAATTCCTTGCGCATGATGGGCCAGATGCGGGAACTCACGCGCCCACCTCCCGCGTCACGAGCGACACGAAGACGTCCTCCAGCGAGGGGACGATGGCCTCGATGCGCTGGGGGACGATCCCGCGCTCTCTCACGGATGCCTGCAGGGCGGGGATGGCCTCGGCGGAGTCCAGGGTCACATGGAGGCCGGCGCCGAACATGGCGGCGTCGCGCGCCCGCGGATGGGCCTGGAGGACCCCCAGCGCAGGGATGAGGTCGGCAGGCTGGACCGCGATTTCCACCAGGCACCCGTGCAGGCCGATCTTCAGTTGGGAAGGCGGCCCGGCCGCAATGAGCCGCCCCTCGTAGATGAAGGCCAGGGCATGGCAGTGCTCCGCCTCGTCCATGTAGTGCGTCGTTACGAAGATGGCCGTCCCGCCGGCCGCCATGGTGCGGATCAGTTCCCAGAACTCCCGCCGGGAGATAGGATCTACCCCGGCAGTCGGTTCGTCCAGGAACAGCACGGAGGGCCGGTGAATGATCGCCGACGCCAACGCCAGGCGCTGTCGCAGGCCCCCCGGCAGATCTTTGGCCAGCACGTTCCGGTATCCGGCTAGGCCGCCCATCGCGAGCACTTCCTCCAGCCGTGTCGAGGCCTCGGCACGGGCCAGGGCGTAGATTCCGGCGAAGAAGTCGAGGTTCTCTTGGACGGTCAGCTCCTCATAGAGGGAGAACCTCTGGGACATGTACCCGATATTCTCCCGCACCTGCTCGGGCTGCTTTGCGACATCGAAGCCCGCAACCATGCCCCTGCCCGAGGTGGGCAAGAGGATCCCGCAAAGCATCCGGATCGTCGTGGACTTGCCGGAGCCGTTGGGGCCGAGAAAGCCGAAGATCTCGCCGCGGCGGACCTGGAAGCTCACCCGGTCCACGGCCACAAAGCGACCGAATCGCTTGGTGAGATCCGTAGCCTCGACGGCCGGATCACTGTTCATGAGGCATATCCCTGCAATCGGAAATCCGCCGACTATCGGGAACTCAAGAGATCACGCCTTGGGTCAAAACTCCCCTCCCCCCGCCGTGGGGGAGGGCCAGGGTGGGGGGGGTTATCTCCGCAACAACGCTTCCCTTATGGCTTCCTTGACCGCCTCAATGTCGGCCAACACTTGATGATTCCAGAACCGCAAGACGTGAAAACCCTGGGCTTCCAACCAGGCCGTACGCACCGAATCCGAGGCGACGAGTTCGGAGTGCTGCCCCCCATCAAGTTCAATAATCAGCTTCTTTTCGGGGCACACAAAATCAACAATGTATGCTGATCCGAAAAAACCATTGAACCGCCATGACGCCAAGGTCGCCAAGGATGCGATGTTTCTAACTCTCGACCGAAGAACGCGGAAACCAGTTTATGGGGCATTCAGGAGTTCTGTTCCTTCCCCCCAATCAGCCATTTCGGTCTTGGCGTTCCGGGTACCCAGCGCCGGCGCTGGGTGTCCTTGGCGGTTGAGAATTTCGGATTGGGGTGTACCGACCCAGCGATTGCTGCCTGCGAAACTTGTGTCCCTCGATTTGTCGCATGCGGAGATGCTTCCATAGTGCGCGTTCCGCCTCCGTTGGATTGCTCCTCAACGCTCTGGCGTGTGCCCTGCTCATCCCCCCACCCTCACCCTCCCCCACAGGTGGGGAGGGAAAAGCGATCAGTCGGAAAATCTCGAAGAGCCGAAAGGGTTCATTGCTCCGACGACGTGCCTCGCGAGCGGCTGCGCAGGAGCGTGACGAAGACATCTTCTAGACTCGGGACGATCGGGCGAAGCTGGATCTCAGGCATTCCCTGCGCCACGAGAGCCGCTCGCAGCCGGGGGAGTGCAGCCTCGGCATCTCCGACCAAGATGTGGAGCGTCTCGCCGAATACCTGAGCCTCTTTCACCTCGGGCAGGCGGGTGAGGAGGGCAGAGGCCTCCTCGGGGGCAGGCCCGCGCAGCTCCAACAAGCTTCCAGGCAACAACTGGCGCAGGCCGGCCGGATTCTCGCAGGCGATCAGGCGGCCATGGTCCATCAGACCCACGCGGTGACAGCGCTCTGCCTCGTCCAGATAAGGCGTGCTGACCAGGAGCGTGAGGCCCTGCTGCAAGAGCTGATAGATCAGGAGCCAGAAATCGCGGCGCGAGACCGGATCCACGCCGATGGTTGGCTCGTCCAGGAAAAGGGCCTCCGGCCGATGGATCAGGGCACAGCAGAGCGCAAGCTTCTGCCGCATACCACCCGACAGATTTTTCGCCAGGCGCTTAGCGAACGGCTCTAGACGGCTGAAAGCCAGTAGCTCTGCCGTCTTCCGATCCCGCTCAGTTCTTGGGATGCTGAAGAGGTCCGCGTAAAATTGGAGATTTTCCAGGGCTGACAGGTCGGCGTACAGGCTGCTGCTCTGCGGGACATAGCCGATGCGCTGGCGCACTGCCTCGGGGTCCTGGGTAACATCCACCCCGAGCACAATGGCCGAGCCAGAGGTTGCCTGCATGACGCCCGTGAGCAAGCGCATGGTGGTGGTCTTGCCCGCGCCGTCGGGGCCCACCAGGCCGAAGATTTCGCCCGGCGCCACCGACAGCGTGAGACCATCGACGGCTGTCACGTTGCCGAACTTCTTGGAGAGACCCCTGGCCTCGATGGCCGGCGGCATGTTCTCCTCCATCTAGCCGCCTTTCCCCCCCTCACCCCGGCCCTCTCCCCCTTGAGGGGGAGAGGAGGAAGGTGAGGGGGTCGTCACGACGAGTTCCGCGTCGGCAATCATCCCGGCCTTCAGCTTGCGCTGGGCATTGTCGATCGTCACCTTGACGGCATAGACCAGGTTCACGCGTTCTTCCTTGGTCTGGATATTCTTGGGAGTGAACTCGGCCTGATCCGCGATCCAGGTGACCGTTCCCCGGAAGGGCTGTTGCGGAAGGCTGTCCACCAGGATGCGTGCCGGCGCGCCCAGCATGACCTTGCCCACCTCGGTCTCGGTGACATAGACCTTGATCCAGGGGTGATCCAGGTCGCCCAGGAGGACGAGCGGTTTGCCGGCGGTCACAACCTCGCCGGCCTCCACCGCCTTGGTGAGGACCGTTGCGGTGAGCGGTGCGAAGACCTTGAGTTCGGCCACCTGGCTCTCGAGCCGGCGGACGTTCGCCTGGGCCTCGCGCACGGTCGCCTCGGCCACGCGGACGTCCTGCTGTCGCAGGTCCACGGTCGCGGCATTCGCCCGGGCGGCCTCCAGCGCAGCGGCCGCCCGGTCACGATCCGCCCGCGCCATGCGGATGTCCTCCGACCGAGAGCCCTCCTCCAGGATGGCGAGCCGCTCGCGCGAGGCGCGGACGGCCGCGTCGGTCGCCTGGAAGTCGCTCTCGGCCCGGTCCAGATCCTGCTTGGCGACGGCACCATCGGCGAGGAGGTCACGGAACCGATCGCGGGTCAGGCGGGCAATCTCCAGGCGTGCCAGGTTCTGGCGCAGGTTCGCCCGGCCTTCTTCGATTTCCTGGGGCCGGGAACCAGCCCTGAGCAAGCCCAACCTCTCCTCGGCAGCACGGAGGTTCTCCTCGGCCTGGCGGATCTGGGTCCGAACCGTGGTGGGCTCTACCTGGAGGGTGATCCGCGCCTGGATCAGCCGGGCTTCGGCGCTCTGGAGCGCAGCCCGGGCCTGCCGGAGCTGGGCCTCCAGCTCTTCCCCCTCGAGCTCGGCGATGAGCTGGCTGGCCTTGACGTCCGTCCCCTCTTCGACGAGCAGCTTAGCGACCCGCCCCGTCACCTTGGAGCTGACGTTCACCTCGGTCACCTCGATGCGGCCCGAGGCCTGGATGACGTCGCGGTTGCCCTGGCGGTCCCGCCACCAGGTCCACCCGGCGAACGCGAGGCCGGCCACGACGGCAACGACACCGACGATGAGAACGGGGCGGGGGGGACGTCTCATTGGCGACCTCGTGCGGGGCGCCTGCGAGACGGGCGTCCCCGGCCTGCCAGCATTCCGTTGAAGAAGATCTCGGTCACGGTCCGAACGACCCTGGCCTCGGTCACGGGGAAGATGCGCTGGCCGCCCAGGAGGCCCTGGGAGACCGCGAAGACCTGGAACATTCCCGCAAAGGCGCGGGCGGCGATGAGCGGATCCACGTCGCGGAATTCCCCGCGGACGATGCCGCGCCGGATCACTTCGGCGAGTCGCCGGTTGGCCGGCAGGATCCCCTCGCGGTAGAGCAGGGCTGCGGCTTCGGGAAACTGGGCAGCCTCACTGACCACGGTGCGGTACATGGCTAGCCAAGCGCGGCTGCGGAAGAACCGGTAGAGGTGGCGTCCCAGGGCGGACAGGCGCTGGTGCGTGGTGGGGCCGGACTGGCCGTCCTCCGGCATCTCGACCGCAGGCATGATGTCATTCACCCGGGCCTTGAGCATGGCGCTGAAGAGGTCGGCCTTGCTGGGGAAATAGAGATAGATGGTTCCCTTGGTGATTCCCGCCGCCTTGGCCACGTCGTCCAGCGTCGCCTGGTGGAGCCCCCGAGTTCCAAAGACCCGGAAGGCAGCCTCCAGGATCTGCCGGGGCCGCGTCTCTGGCTGGCGGCGCCACCGGGGAGTGCGGGCTCGCTGCGTTGCGACCGACATGGCATCCTCCAAGTATCTGACCAGTCAGTTAGTAATCTAGCCGACACCATGTCCTGTGTCAAGGGCATTCTTTGGCGGGCAGCCGAGGCGGATGGAATCGCCCCGGGTGGCCGCCAGCGGTTGGAGGGGGTCAATCACCTCGCAGGGGAAGCGGAGGAACGGGCCGACCGGGCCAGATCAACGAGGGCACGGCTGAGCCGGGCATGTCCCCTCAGCAGGCGAACGTAGTCGGATTCCCTGTGGGCGCCCTTGGCCTTGATGATCCGGACCAGGGCACGCTTCTCGGCCGGGGTCCAGCGGGCCAGATCCGGGATCAAGACGAGGACTGGGGAGAGGCGCGCCATGGCCATGCGGTCCGCCGTGGACACCCCCTGCCAGCCAGGGATGCCAAGGCTGCGCGCCACCTGTTGCATCGCTGCCCGGATGGTGGTGGCGCGCTCCCCGGTGAATTGCGGGGGGCGTGCTTTTGGCGATGGTGATTGTCGCTGTCGTGTATGGCTGCGTTCATGAGAAGCCGTCCCAGACGACAGCCAGGCGCGAGCCGCTCAATGAAGCCGCCTGATTCCTCCGCCGCCTTCCCACCAAAAAAACGGCCGGGGCCATGCTCCTCCGGCCGTTTTTCTTTCACGCTGAGGCTCCGTGCATCCTAATCAGGATTCGGGCCCAGGGTGACCTGGACGAAGTCGTCCGGCCGGATCCACTTGGCGAAGGCGGCCTGCACCTCTGCGGCCGTAATGTCCAGATACCGCCTGGCGGCACGGAGCGGTTCGTCGAGAGGTAGATCTCTTACGGAGAGATCGAGCAACTCTGCTGCAATGCTATCCGTGCTCGACGTGGAGAGAGGGATTCGGCGGAGCAGGAGCGTCTTGGCCTGCTTCAGCTCGGCGGTGGTGACCGGCCTGGTCTGCATCTCGCGCAGATCGTGTTCCACCAGGCCGCGGGCCTTCGAAACGTTCGGCGGGTCGCAGGCATAGAAGACCGCGAAGATCGAGCGGTTCTTGCCGGCCTCGAGCAAGGCATCGACGCTGTAGACGAGTCCGCTCTGCTCGCGAAGATCGCGGAACAGCCGGCTGGCGAACGCGGCGCCGGCCAGCACCTGGTTGCCGACGCGGAGCGCATAGTAGTCGGGGTGAGCACGCGTCAGGCCGAGGGTCTGCGCCAAGGTCACTTCATCCTGCACCCGGCTGGCATCCGGCACCATCGACGCGGCTGGCGGATTGAGCGGCACGGGCGGAAGGTCCGTCGCGGGCTTCGGCCCAGTGGCCGTCCAGTCGCCGAAGTACTTCTCGATGGCTGCCTTCGCCTCCTCTGGGGTCACGCGTCCGATGACGACTATGGTTGTCATGTCGGGCCGGAAAACCTTCTGGTAGTAGGCCTTGACGTCGTCGAGCGTGAGCGACCCCACGCTCTCGGGCGTGGGCTGTCGCAACGCCGGGTCGCCTTTCGGGTAGAGAGCCGTGCGCATCGCGCGCCTCGCGAGGAAGGTAGGGCTTTGCAGTTGTCCCGCCACCGCGCTGATCGTCTCCTGCTGCGCGACCTTGAATGCTTCGTCCGGGAGGGCGGGGAAGAGCACGTTCTCCGCCAGCAACTGAACTCCCCGGTCGAACTGATCCTCCGGAATCTGGAGCGAGAAACTCGTCCCCGCTGACACGCGTGCGCCGATCTCGTCCACGGCCTCCTCGAAGGCAAGTCGGTTGAGTGTGGCTGTCCCGTAGGAGAACAGACCATCCAGGACCTCGGCGAGCCCTTCTTTGCCTGCCGGTACTTGAAGGTCGGGATTGGACTTGACCCGACCGTAGACGCTGACGGTCCGGCTGATCGTCTCGGGTTGGACGATCAGGCGCAACCCATTGGACAGAACGGTGACGATGGGGTTCACCGTGGAGGTCGGAAGGGCGGGCGGCGCCACAGCCTTCTTCGCCCAGGCGGGCAGCGCAACGGGCTTCGTCTGCTTCGGGGCAAAGGACTCTTTGCCGCGGCGGAAGCCTTCCGCAGCAACCGGCGCGCCGGACGGGCGCGGGGTGAGCACCGCCACGGTGGCGGTGTCGTTGGCAAGATACTCCCTGGCGACGCGATTCACGTCCGTCACAGTGACCTTCTTCACGGCCTCGATGTCATCGTCGGGGGAGGTCCGCCCCTCCACGGCGAGAGCCTGGGACCAGGCCATGGCCAGCCCGGCCACCGAGTTCTTCTGGAATTCGGTGTCTGCAATCTCGTGGCGCTTCGCCGCTTCCACGAGAGCCTCTGGAATGCCGTTCTTCACGTAGTCGGCGATGATGCTCTTGATCCTCGTGAGCAGGGCAAAGCCGTCTCCCCCGTGGGGAAAGGCGGCCATGGCGTACCCCAGGGCGGCCTTGGGCAGGGCACTGCCGTCGAAGCCGGTGAACAGCGCCTTCCCTTCGGGAACCAGCGCGTAGAGATTCCCCCGCCTGCTGTCCAGGACGTCTGCCAGGACCTGGCCGGCGGCGAAGTCCGGGCTGTCGTAGCTCGGCAGGCGGTAGGCCACGACGGCCAACCCGTAGGGCCGATCCGTTTCGAGGGTGATGGTGCTGGGCGTGAGGGGTGCCAGATGGATCGCGGGCCGAGGAGGCAAGGGGCGTCGGGGAATTCCCTCGAACAGACGCTTCACCATCGCCAGGGTTTGGTCCGGCTTGACGTCGCCCACGATGACCAGGATGGCGTTGTTCGGCGCATACCACGTCCTGTGGAAGTTCCGGAGCATGGCACCCGTCGTGCGATCGAACGACTCCCGTGTGCCGAGGGCGTCATGGGCGTATGGCGTCCCGGCGTACATCGCCTCGAGCAAGTTGGAGTAAAACACGTACTGTGGATTGGAAAGGTCCTGCGCCACCTCCTGTTCGATCGCCCCGCGCTCTAGCGTCCAGATCTTCTGCGTGCTGAGCACGCCCCGCACCCGGATCGCCTCGATGCGCAGCGCGATCTCGAGATCCTCAACGGGGACGGTGAAGAAGTATTGCGTGACCGTCTGCTGGGTGTCAGCGTTGAAGCCGCCGCCCATGGCGGCGGCGATGGTGGAAAGCTGGGCGGCCGACAGCCCCGGGCTGCCGCGAAACATCATGTGCTCTAGGGCGTGCGCCGTGCCCGGAAAACCGGCCGGCGCCTCGTTGGAGCCGACGAGATAGTTGACCTGCGTCGTCACGACCGGCGCGAGCGTGTTCCGCACGATGACCACCCGCAGGCCGTTCTTCAGCGTCGCGCGGACGACGTCTGCGCCCCAAACCGTGGGGATGGGTCCTGCCAGGAAAACGAGCAATGAAACCCAGATCAGAAGACCGCGTCTGAGGATGCCTCGCATTCCTTCCCTCCTCATCTCTACCGCCACCGGGAAACCGGCAGCGAACCGTTCTTATGATAACATAGGAGTCTGGAGAGGGTGATTCCCGAATTTCCCTCGGGCCTGCCGTGTAGCGTGGCTGGGAAGGCTCGTATCCAAGATGGAACCTTTGACGTTCTTCATGATCCTGTTCGGATCCTCAGTTGTGGCAGGGGCGCTGGGAGCCCTGCTGGGCCTGGGAGGTGGGGTCATCATCGTTCCGATCCTCACCCTCATGACCGGCCTCAATATCCATTACGCTATCGGGGCGAGCATCGTCTCCGTCATCGCAACCTCCAGCGGGGCAGCCGCCACGTACGTGAAGGACAAGATCACCAATCTCAGCCTCGGGATGTTTCTCGAGATGGCTACAACGACCGGGGCAGTGGTCGGGGCCATCGTGGCCGGGGTGTTGCCGGGCCGGGCCCTGTCGGTTATCTTCGGCTTGGTCCTGGCTCACGCCGCGTGGAGCATGTACCGCTCGCGCGAAGAGGATGTTCCGACGGGTGTGACAGGAAGCACCTTGGCCACGCGCCTGCGCCTGCACGGGGCCTACTACGATCTCGCCCTCAACCGCCGGGTGGACTACCAGATCACGGGGGTCCCACAGGGGTTCGGGATGATGTGGATTGCCGGGCTCATCTCGGGCCTCCTGGGCATCGGGAGCGGCGTGTTCAAGGTCATCGCCATGGACACCATGATGCGGGCCCCCATCAAGGTGTCCACTACCACGAGCAACTTCATGATTGGCGTCACGGCAGCGGCCAGCGCCGGCATTTATTTCCTCCGCGGGGACATCCATCCGTTCATCGCGGCGCCGGTGGCCCTTGGCATCCTGGCGGGCACGATGGCAGGCACCCATCTGCTGCTGCGGCTTCGCGGTAGCGCCATTCGCAGGATCTTCCTGGTGGTGCTGGTGGTCGTCGCCCTCCAGATGATCTGGCGAGGGGTCGTGGGGACGGTCCGATGAGCGAGGGGAAAGCCAACAGCGTGCCCGAGGGCATGCAGCCCCTCACCCGGATGGAGTTGGTGATCAGCTACGCGCTGCGGGCCGGTGTCCTCCTCAGCGCGGCGGTCATCCTCATCGGGATCTCGTGGTTCGCGCTGGCACAGGACACTGGGTACGTCCGGGTGCTGCCTCACCACCTCCAGGACATTCTCACCTTCCACCAACAGAGCGGCCCTGGCTTCTTTCCTACCTCCCTGCAGGCCATCATCACCGGCGCAGCCGCCGGGAAACCCTACGCCATCATCGGGCTAGGCATCGTCCTGCTCATCCTGACGCCGATTGTTCGGGTGGCCCTGTCGGTCTTCTTCTTCCTGGCCCAGCGGGACTGGCTCTACGTGGGGATCACCCTCTTTGTCCTCGCTGTGCTGACCTTCAGCCTCTTCAGCGGCATCGGGTAGGCGCGACTGCAAGGGTGGGACGCGGAGGACGGACCAGAGCGGCGGGCAGCCCTCATCCCTGCGGCTGCAAGGCGCAGACAGCCGGAATGCGTCGGCCCGGTGCTGTGGGCGTAGGGAAGTAAGTTAACCCCAATCCGAAATTACCAACCGCCAAGGCGCCAAGAACGCCAAGACCAGAAGGGCTCATTGGGGGAAACAAACGGAACTTCGGAAGGCCCCATGAGCGCGCTTTCGGGTTCTTTGGTGG
>Ga0315285_10001038_pt1 | contig 28957 bp, 24 predicted proteins | sample YL17G09_36_MG_FD_203698 | JGI IMG/M metagenome (GOLD analysis project Ga0315285, IMG submission 203698) | Sediment microbial communities from Yellowstone Lake, YNP, Wyoming, USA - YL17G09_36 | ecosystem: Environmental > Aquatic > Freshwater > Lake > Sediment | place: USA: Wyoming | collected...
CGAACGGGGGGCATCTGACCAGCTTCTCTCTGGTCGATATACTGACACATGGTCGGGCCTGCGCTATTATGAATCCGTACTACACGGTCTTTTTTGCCCCGGCTATAGAGGAGCCGCTGCGCCTCGTTGGAAGAATCTACCGCCAGGCAGGCCTGACAAAAGCAGATATAGAAAAGCTGCAAGGCAGAGAGCTGGGCGTTGCTGTCGCGGAAGCAATGTTTGAGCTGGCCCGAAAAATCGGTTTTCCTACCCGGCTTAGCGAAGTTCAAGGATTCAGCCAGGCGCACATTGACCGGGCTTTGACCGCCGCCAAGGATCCACAACTTAAGATGAAGCTGCAAAATATGCCCGTGCCGCTTACCGCTGAAATGGTCGATGAGTATATGAGGCCGGTCTTGGAGGCAGCACGAGACGGAGACATGTCGCTGATCAAGAACGTAACTCGATTAGCCCCCGGACCTGTGCCCGGGGCAGGCCCTGCCCACTCGTCTCGGCGGAGCGCCGAGCCGTAGCCGGACAGGTGGCAGGGCTAATGGGGCGCGGATCGTGAAAGTAAAGCTGGCATACGGCAAAAAGGGCTTATACATTGACCTGCCGGACGATTTGAATGTGGAAATCCTCGCGCCAAAGTATGTGCAGGGAATTCAAGATCAGGCCGAAGCAGTCCGCGACGCTTTACGCCGGCCTATAGGGGCAAGACCCCTAAAAGAATTGGTGTCGCCATCCAACACTGTGGCCATTGTTTGCAATGACATCACCCGGCCAACGCCCTACGACGTTATTCTGCCCGTTTTGCTGAATGAGCTTGGGCATGTGCCCGATGACCAAATAATACTGTTCATTGCGACCGGAACGCACAGACCTAATACAGAAGCCGAGCTGCGAGAGATGCTGGATACTGAAACTCTGGATAGATTCCGGATCATCCAGAATGACGCCGCAGATAGGAACTCGCATACCTTGGTGGGGACAACGAGCAGCTTGCTGCGCTGGCCGCGGGGCAGCGGAAATGATGTTTGGGTCCATAGCGAATATGTGAAATGCGATATGCGAATTCTCACCGGTTTTATCGAGCCTCACTTCTTTGCCGGGTTTTCGGGTGGCGGCAAAGCCTGTATGCCTGGACTGGCACTACTGGACACGGTGCTGAAAAACCACAGTCCGCAGAACATAGACCACCCGATGGCAACCTGGGGCGTAACACACGGCAACCCGGTGTGGGAAGAAATCCGTGAAGCGGCCTTGATGGTGCAGCCTGTCTTTCTGCTTAACGTGACGCTTAATCGCGATAAGCAAATCACGGGCGTATTCGCGGGCGACCTGGAAGAAGCGCACGCCCGGGGCTGCCGATTTGCAAAAGGCAGCGCAATGGTTCCAGTAAAAGAGCCTTACGACATCGTAATCACCAGTAATTCCGGATACCCTCTGGACCTGAATCTGTACCAGTCGGTCAAGGGAATGAGTGCCGCCGCCCAGGTGGTCAAGGATGCAGGCGCCATAATGGTGGCAGCCGACTGCTGGGACGGCATACCCGAGTATGGTGAGTACGGCAGGTTATTGGGCGAGGGCGAAAGTCCCGCGTCCTTGTTGGGGATTATTCGCACGCAAAACTTTATGAGGCAGGATGTCTGGCAGGCACAAATCCACGCCCAAATCTGTCAGAAGGCAGATGTGTATTTCTACAGCGAAAACTTGAGCGATGAGCAGATCAAAACTGCCTGGCTGAAGCCCTGTCACAGTATAGAAGCCACAGTTGATGAATTACTTGCCAGGTACGGCCGAGATGCGTCTATATGTGTTCTGCCTGAAGGACCTCAAACAATCCCGTATATCTACAAGAGAAGGGTGACATGAAAATCGTCGTGGCGATGGACTCGTTCAAAGGCTCACTAACGGCTGAGCGGGCGTGCACAGTTGTCGCGGAGTCTATCGCCTCGGTCGTACCTGCGGCTGAGATTGTCATCAAACCTATGGCCGACGGGGGCGAAGGCACTGCTCAAGCTATGTTGGCTGCCCAGCGGCCAGCGCAGCGAGCTGCCGGCAATGGGCAGTGGATTGAAAAGATGGTCACCGGACCATTGCCGGGTATGCGCGTATGCGCAGGGTTTGCCTGGTTTGCATACGAGAAGCTGGCTGTTGTGGAAATGGCTACATCCAGCGGTCTGCAGTTACTTCCGCCGCAACGGCGAAATCCTCTGAAAACGACCACCTACGGCACCGGGCAGTTAATGACTGCTGCTATGGATTATGGAGCACAGCGAATTCTTCTTGCCGTTGGGGGCAGCGCTACCGTTGACGGCGGCACCGGTGCGGCAACGGCGATGGGATGGAAGTTCCTGGGCAAAGATGGAAAAGAAGTCGGCTTTGGGGGAGGCCGCCTTATACAGATAGATAAAATCATCCCACCACCTTCCTCATCGTCCATCCTCCATCGTCCGTCATCCATCGCCTCACGGGAGACGAGGGACGAGACACGAGGGACGCCCTGCATTGAAGTGCTGTGCGACGTAGATAATCCACTGTGCGGGGAGCAGGGGGCGGCAAAAGTGTACGGCCCTCAAAAAGGGGCAACGCAAGAAATGGTCGAGGTGCTGGAGGCGGGACTGGAGCATCTGGCTGAACTTGTTCGAAGACAGCTGGGCTGCGATGTGAGAAACCTCCCGGGTGCAGGAGCAGCCGGGGGGCTTGCAGCAGGTGCCGTTGCCTTTATGGGCGCTAAGCTCGTCCGGGGCATTGAAACCGTTATATCGTGGAGCCGGCTGGGTCAGGACATTGCCGCAGCAGACTGGGTAATTACCGGTGAAGGCTGCTTTGATGAGCAGTCGTTACGAGGAAAAGTTGTATCCGGCGTTGCGCGAGCGGCAAAAAATGCGGGCGCCAAGGTCGCAGTGCTGGCGGGACAGGTTCTTCTTACAGGCCAGGAGTATCGCAGCTTGGGCGTGGTAGATGCGTTTGCCTGTATGAATGGCCGGATGCCTCTGGAGCATGCAATGCGGAACGGTGAAAAACTGCTGGCAAAAGCCGCCCGTGGCTTTGCGCTCAAATACCTTCGCCCATCGGCACGAGCCTAAAGGTTTTCGCGTACGTATCTGACGGCGTTGTTAAAGATGGTCATGCCGTCAGAATTCGGAGTTTTTAGGCGGGACCAGTGCGGATGCTGGGTCGGCCTTACAAACCTTTCGGGATGGGGCATAAGTCCGAGAACCCTGCCGGTCGTATCTGTCAGGCCGGCTATTGAATCCACCGAGCCGTTCGGATTCACCGGATATGGACCTTCTTTGCCGTCTTTATCCACATACTTAAACGCGACGTGTCCGTCGGCCTTCAACTTCTCCAGGACGGCTGCATCTCTGGCGACGACTTTTCCCTCAGCGTGCGCGACCGGCAGATAGATTTGCCTACCCGGGTCGATGAAAATGCAGCTTTTGGTTTGCGGCGCTAAATACACCCATCTATCCTCATATTTTCCACTGTCGTTATAGGTTATGGTGACCCCCGCTTGGGCGGGGGCAAGCTTGCCCCTGTCATAGCAGGGGCTGCCGGGCTTGTCCGCCAGACGTATGGCGGGTAAGATTCCGGTCTTAACCAGCACCTGGAAGCCGTTGCAGATTCCCAGCACTAATTTGCCGGCGTCAATAAATCTCTGCACCGGCTCATACAAATGGTGTACGATCTGGTTAGCCAGGATTACGCCTGCGGCCACATCGTCTCCGTAGCTGAATCCGCCGGGGATGACGATTATCTGGAATTTCTCCAGGGCGGTTTTATCGTCAATTATTCTGTTTATATGGACACGTTCTGCCTGTGCTCCCGCCAGCTGGAGCGCGTACTCGGTTTCCATATCACAGTTTATCCCCGCTGCCCGCAAAACTATCGCTTTAACGTCGGTCATATCCTTTACTCACTTCTTCCTGGAAGATTTTGAATTCCGTTGTCTTTCCTCTTCATCAGATAGGTGCATCTGCGGTACTGTTTCTGTGTTTTTGGCCTTCAGTGCTTTCTTGAATGTTACATTTACTCCCTCCGAATATGGATAATCTATCCTTTTCTCCCCTAATAATTCTTCCATCGTAAGTATTTGTAACACAGGATGTCTACTTCCCCATGGCGACCTGTAAAATCCCGCACTCGCTGCTTCAGTTCGCATTGCTTTTGTCGGCTTCTCCATACAAATGAGCACTCCGATTTGTGCACCCTCGCGATCTAAAACCCCGCGCAGGTCACGCATATCTTTTACGCCCGCGTTTCCCGATTTGACAGAAAGCACGATCTGTTTTGTTCTCGCTTTCTTATTGTCAGACTCGTCGTGGAAGTAGAGTTTGCCGTCAATTCCTTTATCCGCTCCTTTTTTCTGCTCGACAGGCCTTGCCCCGACCAATCCCAACGCCCACCATTGGAACTGATAAGGATCTTCTTTGGCGAGCACACGGGCACCCGAAAGGTCCTTTGGTTCACCTATTACCTTGTACTGCGGCTTGGCACGTGAATCTCTACAGTGAGCCCATGCATCGGCTAACCGATGTTTTATGAGGGTAATTGCCAGATGGGTTATATCGATGCCAATCCAGCGTCTTTTTAATCTTTCTGATACGACAATCGTGGTACCACATCCACAGAAGGGATCAAGAACGATATCACCTTCATTGCTACTGGCTCTCACTATTCGCTCCAGAAGTGGCTCAGGTTTCTCTGTAGGAAACAGTTGTTTTATAGGTGGTACACGTCCGATCTCCCAAACATCATCTTGTCGGACTCCTGCCGAAGGTTTGCTTTCTGTCTTGGAGGGTAAACGTCGACCCTCCTTATCATAACCCGAAACAATCTTCGCTGTCCCAAATCGCTTCAGTGTGGAGGGTGTCCGCCCCATATAGAGCTGGTTAAATGTTCTCGTTCTTCTTCCAGATTTCGAGTAGAAAATTATAATATCGTGATTTCTTTGAAATGTGTATTTTCCCGTAGGCCATTTGCGATAATGCCAAACTATCTCGTTTCTGAAGTTGGTGGGGCCAAATACTGCATCCATCAGAATCTTAAGATAATGGCTTGCTGTTGGATCACAGTGAAGATAAATGCTTCCCGTATTCTTAAGCACCCGTTGCAGTTCAATAAGCCGCGGAGCCATCATTGACAGATATGCCATCATATTGTTTTCGGAAAGATATGTTCTAAATGCAAGCATAGCTTCCGCAACTTTGCCTCCACCTTCCACAATATTCTGATATGCCTTTGCTGCAGCCATATCCCATTCCCAAGTATCCTCAAAAGCCTTGATTTGAGCGGCCGACCGACTACCGTTTTGCTCTTTAAATAAAACGTTGTAGTCCTGATCGCTCTTGAACGGCGGGTCGAGATAGATGAGGTCTATCGTTTCATCCTTTATATACTGGCGGAGAATGTCAAGATTATCGCCATAGTACAAAACGTTTTCAGCCATACACTACCTCGGTCTGTCACCAATCGAAGGTCTTTTGCCAGGCTTGTTTCAGGGAGTTTATGTCGGCTTCAATAACGGTTTTGCCTGTTTCTGATTTTACGACGAGCATTTTCTGCTCGGTCACCTTTCCGATTTGTCCGAACGGTAGATTGAGCATAAGCTTGGCAAAGGCATCGTACTTCTCCGGCTCAACCTCCACCAGATAGCGAGAGTTCGATTCGCTAAAAAGTTGAGCATCTATCCGGCAACAATCCTTGCTTTTCGGCAGGCCGCGCAGGTCTATCTCTATGCCGAGTCCTCCTGCAAAGGCCATTTCCGCAAGCGCAACGGCCAGGCCGCCCTCAGAGCAGTCATGGCAACTGACGACCAGACCTCGATTTATCGCTGCTGAAATCTTCTTGGCAATCCTTGGAGCATACTTGCGGTCTACCTTCGGGACATTGGCTCCGAGCTCGCCGTGGATGTGGTAGTAGTGAGAGCCGCCCAATTCATTTTCGGTTTGGCCCACGATAAAGAGAAAATTGCCTGCTTTTTTTGCATCCATAGTCACGCATTTGTTGACGTCGTCCACTATGGATATTGCACTTACAAGCAATGTCGATGGGATAGAGATTGTTCGCCCGTCTTCGCAAAGGAACTCATTGTTCAGTGAATCCTTGCCGGAGATAAATGGCGCCTCGAAGGCCATTGCCCCATCGTAGCAGGCCTGGGCTGCTCGCACTAATGGGCCAAACGTCTCCGGCTTTGTACAATCGCCCCAGCAGAAATTATCCAATAGGGCAATCCTGTCGGCGCGGGCGCCCACTGAGATGAGATTTCTGATTGCTTCATCGATTCCCGCCAGGGCCATGCGGTAAGGGTCGATGTCTCCGTAAAGCGGATTCATCCCGCAACTGATGGCAAGGCCCTTATCGGAATTGAACTTCGGTTTTATCACCGCCGCGTCGCCGGGGCCGTCATTATTTACGCCCACGAGCGGCTTGATCACCGAGCCGCCCTGGACTTCGTGGTCATACTGGCGGATAACCCATTCTTTGCTGGCAACGTTGTAGCAAGACAGAATTCGCAAAAGCTCGTCAGTGTAATTATCTTTTTCAGGTAGGCTGGGCTCAGCTAATTTGGGACTTTTCCAGACCGCTTTGCGGGAGTATTTTGGCAGCCCTTCGTGCCAGAACTCCATATCGAGCTCGCCTACCAGTTGGCCGTTGTATCGCAATCTCAAATTCTTATCGCCGGTGAACTTGCCTATTACCGTTGACTGGACGTTCTCGCCGTCAAAGATTTTCTTTATGGCCTTTAGATTCTCCGGCTTGACGGCTACGACCATTCTTTCCTGGGCCTCACTGATCCAGATTTCGGTATAGCTCAGCCCGGCGTATTTCAACGGGACTTTTTCCAGGTCGACCTCCACTCCCAGGTCTTTGCCCATTTCACCTACCGCGCCGCTTAATCCGCCGGCCCCGCAATCGGCTACTGCCTCATAAAGGCCGGCTTCGTTCGCCTGAAGCAGCACGTCCAGCACCTTCTTTTCGGTTATTGGGTTGCCTATTTGCACCGCGTGCGAAAAGATAGTCTCGTGCTCGTGGGTCATTTGTCCGCTGGAAAATGTCGCCCCGTGTATGCCGTCTCTGCCGGTTCGACCGCCGACCACGACCACAAGATTACCAGGCTGTGCATTGCCGAAGCATTTCTTTCTGTCAATCAAGCCGATGTTGCCGCAGTAGACCAGCGGGTTGCCCAGGTACCTGTCGTCAAAGTAGATTGCGCCGTTGACCGTTGGTATTCCCATTCTATTGCCATAGTCCCGCACGCCTGCGACCACACCTTTCATAATTCTTCTGGGATGCAAAACTCCTTTGGGGATTTCCTGGAGTTTTTTGTCGGGCGGCCCGAAGCAGAATATGTCTGTGTTGGCGATTGGCTTCGCCCCGAGTCCGGTCGCCATCGGGTCGCGGATCACGCCGCCGATGCCGGTAGCTGAGCCGCCGTAAGGGTCGAGCGCCGAGGGATGGTTGTGCGTCTCAACCTTAAAGCAGACCGCCGAGTCCTCGTCGAATTCAACGACGCCGGAATTATCGACAAAAACCGATATGCACCACGGCTTATTCAGCTCCTTGGTTGCCTTGAAAACGGTCTCTTTCAGCAGGTTGTCAAAATGTATTTGCTTGCCGTTGATTGACATATCCACTGCGCTTTTGAGCGTCTTATGGACGCAGTGTTCGCTCCAGGTCTGGGCGATGGCTTCCAGCTCCACATCGGTGGGTTCTCGGCCAAGCTTCTGGTAGTATTTCTGGATGGTCTGCATCTCGACCAGGTTCAGGAACAAGTCCTTTTCTTTGCTCAGGGCGATCAGTCCTTTGTCGTCAAGGCTGCGGACTGGCCAGTGTACTATCTGCAGCTCGTAGGGTTTTAGGTGCGGGCTGGGCGGCTCGGATTCGTTGCCGACCAGCACTACTTCAATGCAGTCGTTTGCCAGGATTTTTTTTGCAATCGTATCGGTCTGGCCCGGGGTAATATCACCGAGCAGGACGTATTTTCGTGCGGTGCGAACGTTGTTGGCTCTTACGCCCATATCGGCAATTGCCGTCATCACCGATTCGGCTACGGGGTCGGTGACGCCGCTTTTCAGGTGCACCTCGATCAGGGTTGCCTTTGCCAGGCCGGCCGGCGGGCCGCTTCTGCCGATGTAGTACTGCTCACAAACCTGGTCGCTCAGTACTTCCTTTGCCAGCCGCTCGGCAAAGCTTTGGTCGAACTCAGCTTCAATTAGAAAGACTTTAGCTGATTGAGCTGCTTCCACCGAACTTATGCCCAGCTCCTTGATGTCTTCTAATACACTGCTGCCGTGCACATCTGAAAAGCCTGGGCGGCTAAAAACTTCAAAACGCCATTGCTTCACGATGATACTCCCCTATTTTTGTCGACTGAATAACTACATCCTGCTGCTGCAATGCCGGAAACCTTACACCGTCTGGAACTGTAGAGACGAAAGCTCTTCCTGGGTGGCACGTGAGCTGATTTCGAGGAATTCAACCCCGACGACACGGCCTTGGCTGTCAAAATCAAGAATCACACCAGGACGTACTTCCTCTGAATCAACCACTTTACTTTCATCAAGGCGCAAATAGAGCGTGTCGCTTTCCTTATCAACCTTGAGTCTCATCGCTTACCTCTCAATCTTCGGTCGAAAAATGCTGTGATCGCTTTGTTGGGTACTGCATTGGTGTTGACAATGACTCTAAGCCATCGGTTTCCATGTCTTGGTATCTGTCGTAAGAAATGTCTCGTACCGTCAGGACGGTCCTCAATCTTTTCCGGGTCAGTCAGAGTACGGTTGATCAACGACATTGAAATCGAACGTTCCTTTAACATAGCTTTGAAATGCCGTGTGTATTGAAGTTCTGACTCTTCACCCATAACGACAAGACCTCAAAATCGATGCTGGGAGAAACAAGCTGCAGCAGGTAGAAAAGGCCACATTCCCTGCCTTGCGAAGTCTGCCTATCTGCCCGAGGGCATTCTTATATTAGTCTCTTCCTTTTGTTTTGCAGTTCAGCAGCGAGCTGCGCTTATCTCTTGCTGCTTCCAGCAGCTTTTCTATTCGTTTCCTATTCCGGCCCTTGATTACGGTTCGCAGTTTGCATAGTTCGGCGATGATTTTGTCAATACTCCTGGTGGTGTTGCCGGCGTTTGTAAGCAGCACGTCAGCCCAAATGTTAGGCGGTCCCGAGGCTATACGGGAGGTATCTAAGAATCCCTTGCCGGCTAATTTCAACTCTTCGCTTTTGTTAGCATTTACCAGTGCTACCGCTGCTACGTGCGGCAGATGACTTATATTTGCCAGGATTCTGTCGTGCTCAGCCGGCGACATAATCTTCACCAGACAACCCAGCTCTGTCCAGAACCTCTTAAGTGTTTGCACCGCCTGGCGGTTAGTCTCCCTGGTCGTCGTCAAAATGCAGGTAGCTCCATCGAATAGGTCGGGTCTGGCGAATTCGATGCCCCGCTGCTCGGAGCCGGCAACAGGGTGAGAGCCCACATAATGCACAGTTTTGGGCAGCATCTTGTTTGCCCAGCGGTGGGGCAGCACCTTCGTTGAGCCGATGTCGGTGACGACACTGCCGGGCGGCAGCGCATCGGCAATTTCACCGAAGATTTGCTCAAACGTACCTATCGGCGTTGCCACGATAACTAAGTCTGCATCTGCGACGCTCCGGCGGATGTCGTCCACGATTTTGTTCGCCGCCGCCAGCCGTCTTGCCCGCCGGCGGGTAGAGGCACGGTGCGTGTAGCCTACCACTTTAACAGCGGGCAGGCGGCGCGAAATCGCCAGTGCTACCGAACCTCCCAGCAGGCCCAGCCCTATGACGGTTATTTGCCTTAAATCCTTCAAAGCAAAGACCTTATGAGTATGAGTGCAAAATGCCTCTATGTAAGGGTATAGCAGGGCGGTCTGGATGTCAATTTTTTTCTTTGCTTTGCACCGGCAAAGTGGTAACATTTTACGCTTAATAGAAAAGAGCCCAGGGTTATGGGCGGAAAAATAGCGTCCCGCACTTGGTGTGGGCGGCTTTTTGTGTGCATCTTGTGCTTGTCAAGCCGATGAGTTTCTTGTCTGTGGGCGGTTACATTAGTTAGGCGACAACAAATATGCCGGATACCGAAAATCGAATAACTGCCGGTGATTATTTGGATTTTGAACAGAGGGTAGCTGACCTCGACCGTCAGGTGAATGAGCTGCGCAGGCTCAGTTCCGTCAAAGGCATCGACTACTCGGCTGAGATTCGCCAGCTTCAGCGGGAGCAGGTCGCTGAGCTAAAGAGGGTTTATTCAAATCTGACCGCTTGGCAGACCGTCCAGGTCGCGCGTCATCCCAAAAGACCTGTGCTGGCGGATTACCTCGAGCTAATGGTAAAGGATTTTCATGAGCTGCACGGCGATAGGTGCTTCGGCGATGACCGCGCGATTATAGCCGGGCTTGGTCAAGTAGCCAGGAATAAGGTGCTGATTGTCGGCCAGAATAAGGGTAGAACTACAAAGGAAAAAGTAGCCTGCAATTTCGGCTGCCCTAATCCAGAGGGTTACCGCAAGGCAATCGCCAAGATGAAATTTGCTGAAAAGTATGGCATTCCTGTCGTCACACTAATTGATACGCCCGGAGCCTATCCGGGAATCGGCGCTGAAGAACGGGGACAGGCTCGGGCGATAGCAGTGAATCTCACCGAGATGTCACACCTGAAGGTGCCGATAATCTGCATCTGCATCGGCGAAGGCGGCTCAGGCGGTGCGCTGGGCATAGGCGTAGGCGACAGGCTGGCAATGCTGGAATTTGCATACTATTCGGTCATATCGCCTGAGGGCTGTGCGGCGATTCTTTGGCGCGATGGCTCACAGGCTGCCGACGCCGCCCAGGCCCTTAAGCTGACCAGCAAAGACCTTTACAAGCTGGGGCTGATCGATGCGATCATTCCGGAACCGCTCGGCGGGGCACATCGCAACGTTCATGATACGATCTATAACATCGAGGGGTTTATTGGCAAGACCCTGGCAGACCTCAAACGTACAAAGATCGAGAATCTGCTGGAAAGCCGATATAAGAAACTGCGCTCAATGGGCAGTAATTGTGTGAATAATCGCAGGAGGCAACGCGCAATCGCAGTTCGGATAAGCGCCGTGGCTAAAGCTGTTTCGGCCAAATCAAAGTCGTATGCCGCTAACCTATTGCCACGCCGTTAGTTAAGCGTGAGCGCCTCGCCAAATTCTAATACAAAAAAGGCCTGCACCCAGGATTTCTTCTCGCCCGCCAACCATGCAGGCTGTACAATCGAGGGCACAACCTTCCCAACCGTCAAGACGTATTGTTGTAAAGTCTTTGGAAAGGAGATCGACTATGTTGGCTGAGAAAAAGACCTCGGAAGGACAAGAATCTCACCTGGCGTCGAACGAAGACAAAAAGCTGCTTACCAGACGAGACTTCATCGGGACAGTGGCGGCGGTAGGCGCAATGGGCTTGGCCGGCTGCACAGCTAACAAGAAACAGCCAGAGCAGCAGGAATCAGAAATGCCTATATGGAGCGGAAGCCTGACTCCTGCTGTAAAGCCTGTATCAAGAGGCCCAAAGAAAGATAAACTTAACCTGATTGTGATAATTGCCGACACCTTCAGGGCCGACCATCTTGGCTGCTACGGCAGCACCCGCGTAAAGACTCCGTACCTCGATGAATTCGCCAGGCGGAGTGTGCTTTTTGCCGACGCTTCTGCCGAAGGGCTGCCTACTATTCCCTGCCGAAGAGTGTACCATACCGGAAAGAGCGTCCTTCCTGAAGCTAAGTGGCAGCCCCTTGCTGCCGGTGATGTTACTTTTGCCGAAGTTCTCAGCAAGCGCGGTTTTACAACCGGCTTCATCGTCGATACGTATCATTATTTCAAGCCCGACTACAATTTTCATCGCGGTTTTGATTCCTGGCAGTGGGTCCGCGGGCAGGAGACCGATAGGTGGAAAAGCGGCCCAAAAGAAAACTTCGACCCCAGAAAACACATGCCCGCCCACCTGTGGAACGAGCGCTATGACCAAAACATGCGCCAATACCTGATGAACACACAGCATAGAAAAGGCGAGGAGGACTATTTTTGTGCCACGTCGTGTAAGGCGGCTATGGACTGGCTTGAGCAGAATATAAATGATAAGCCGTTTATGCTCTGGATTGACATGTTCGACCCTCACGAGCCGTGGGACGCGCCGCCGAGATTCCAGAAAATGTATCGAGCCGAATACCCTTACCGGAGATACTTATTCGGCTACGGAGTAAGAAATGCCGACATACGGCCTGACGACCTGCCTGTAATCAGAGACCTTTATGCGGCGGAAGTGACGTTCAGTGATTATTGTATCGGCCAACTGCTAAAAAGCGTTGAACAGATGGGCTTGCTGGACGACACCATCATCGTGTTCTCTACGGACCACGGCACTCACCTCGGCGAAGAAGGTTGTGTGCAGAAAACGCCCGGTCTTCTTAACGCCTGTGTCACGCATATTCCTTTGATTGTAAGGCATCCCGATACGAAATTTGCAGGCAAACGGATTGACGGGCTGGTTAGCGCTATCGACTTTATGCCCACTTTCCTGGCGCTGCTCGGCGTTAAAGATCATAAGCATACGGACGGCCGGAATATGTGGAAGCTGGTCACTGGCGAAGTTCCCGTAATAAACGACAATGTTTATACGGTTTTTCAAAGATTTGGTGCCGTCCACAATTTGGATTGGCACTATTTCCAGAATATAGCCGGCAAAGACCACGGTAAGGGTCCCTGCCTTTACAATTTAAGGAACGATCCGAAGCAAACCAAAAACGTTATTAAAGAGTTTCCAGACGTGGCAAGAAGCCTCAGAAGGGCATTGCAAGATCATCTCAAGATTGAGATTCCTGCTGTGGAATCAGGCCAGGCCTAAAGGCCGGCCACCGCTTGCGTACTGCTTTGAACGTCTCGGATTTCAACGTGCAGGTTTCGTTGGTGTTGGTCAACTATCGGCAGTGTGTTAGTCAAATTCTGGTCGTTTGTCTGAAGTGTCTGTTGCATTTTCATCTGTGCATCGGCGACCGCAGCCATATCCGCAGCTACCAGGCGCGCGTTGTTCCCAATGGCGATGTTTTCGCTGTGTAGCGGTTGCTGATTCTGCCCTATACGGGGGGCGATACAACCTATTTGATGAGCGTTGGGTGCGATCACAGCCTGCAATCTGAGCTGGTTCGGTTCGATCCTGGCTAGTTGCTTGCCACAGCCGGCTAAAATCAGGCTTACTGAAATCATTACTGCGCCCAACGCAACTCTGGCAGCCGGTCCTTTTATATCAAGTGTGCTTTTGCCTTTCATTTTTGACCCCTTTCTTCATCCAGAAATTTTTGATATCGCCGATCACGTTGTCTCACGCTGAGCCGCCCAGGCACGGAGTCGCTCAGCGCCGAAAAGAGCCAGGTCGACTATCCAACACATCGGCAAAAATAATCGAAAAGCTTGAGCTTTTATAGGACCGGCTCACATAAAACTGGGTCTGGCACGCAGAAAGGAAATCTGCAAAAAGGATGTGCAAACGGAATTGGGATATTTTGGCGGGTGTACGTGTTTAGCCGTCGTCGGCACGGCGACGACTAAACAAGAAGAAAGACTAAGAGACGCCAACAAAATGAGAGATACTCTGCGACTGTCATTCCCGCGCAAGCGGGAATCCCGTATCTTGTGCTTTTTGTGGACTCCTGTCTTCGCGGCAGTGACAAGCAGCAAAACGTGCTATTGATTCTGTTGGATGCTCCAATACGCGAGTAGGGCGTGACCTTCAACAATAGAGGAATGATTAGAGCTCACAGCCGGCGGTCGGAAGCCGCTGATAATAGATGATTATTTATCGTTCCTGGTTTCTCTTGGGTCCCGACCTTCTTCAATAGCTGCTATTTTCTTTACTCTTCTTTGGTGTCTGCCGCCGCTAAACTTGGTGCTGAGCCAGACTTCCACCATTTTTCGCAGCAATACCTGTCCGATTTGGTCGCCCGAGACACAAAGAACGTTTGCGTCGTTGTGGTCGCGTGAGATCTGAGCGCTCAGCTCATCATGACACAAAGCAGCTCTGATTCTCTTTATTTTGTTTGCAGCTATGCTCATTCCCAGCCCGGTTGCACAGACCAGAATACCCCTGTCGGCTTCTTTTCTGGACACCGCTGTTGCCACCGCATAAGCAAAGTCGGGGTAGTCAACCGGGTTATTGTCACCGGTGCCAAAGTCAATACAATCGTGGCCCAGCTCGCTGACTACAGCCTTGATTAGTTGTTTCGCTTCGAAACCGCGATGATCGCTTCCTACTGCTATCTTCATATCACCAGCTCGTCAATTCTTCTCCTAACCGCCATCTCTATCGAATCTGCGCAACGGTTGAAAAACTCTTGCGACCGACCCATCGGATCGGGGATTTCTTCAATTTCCGCCAACAACGTACATTTATTTGCTGCTTCGGGCCTAATAGCCTTAACCCTGTCACAGTGGATTTGCTCCATCGCAAATATAAAATCGCTTTCTTCGATAAGCTGCGGCGACAATATATTACTTTTGTGAGCTTTTATGTCAATGCCTCTGAGTTCGCAGGCTGTTACTGCTTCGGTGCTTGCCGGCGCAGCACACATATTCATAACACCGACAGAAGACACTTTATAACCCATTCTGTCGAACTGGTCAACTTCGCATCGTAGTTTTTCAGCCAGGTATTTGCGAAACATTCCTTCTGCCATTGGGCTTCTGCAGGTGTTGCCGGTGCAAACAAACAGAAATGAGACGGTCGATAGTGCTTCCAGCTCGGCTTGGGAATACACACCTTCTCTTAATATCGTCACTTCTGTCTTGCCCACCTTCGCGACCGTACTGCTCTTTTTGTACTTGCAGGGCCCGGCATCCAGCAGCAGGTCGATCTGCCCTGAAAACTGGGCGAGAACCTGTTCCGGCTCCGTAGCCGGTTCTTGCCCTGTTATGTTCGCGCTCGGCGCCACTACAGGGTGGTGCGTCAGCCGCAGTAATATTGAAGCTATGGGACTATCCGGGCAGCGGATGCCTATAGAACCATCTTTGTACAGGCTCTCGAAGACCTGCCTGTGCAGATTGCGCTGCTGCTTCTCTAAGTCTTGTTGGCCCAGCTCAAAAACCAGGGTCAAGGGACCGGGCCAGGCATTTGTCATCAGCTTTCGAGCTTTGAGCGTAATCGTAGGCACATACTTCCTAATCTCACTTGTTTGACCGATGTGCAGCGTGTACCGCTTGTCGGGCGTCCTTCCTTTGAGGTTATCGAGCTTGGCCAGCGAATCATCCTTTACTCTGCATGCAATTCCGTACACGGTTTCAGTGGGAAACGCAACAAGTCCGCCCGCATCGACCAGCGCCGCAGCTTCCTTAATCTTTGCTATCTCAGCTTTGAGGCAGTCCAGCTTTGTGACTTTTGTATCCATCAGCGCCACGAGCATACACCAACACACCAGGAATCGCAAGGCAACTTCCCTAATTGCTCGCCGCAATTTCGGCTGGCTGTAAGATTCAAGAAGGACCGATAAAAAAACCAAAAGATGATGACATACAATCCGGCATAAAAAAAAACCTGCAAATGCGACCGCTTTACCTAAATGTACTAATCTGCCCAGACTAACATAGCCGACTACGTTTGTATCAATGGAGTCGTTTTTAAGGGAGATTTAGGCTATGGAGGCTTTAACGGAACAGCGCAAGTGTATTCGGACAAATCTTTGCTGGCCGGTCAGCGTCTGGGTGCCCCAGGCCAATAGGTTTTTCAATGGCCGAAGCTCCAACATCAGCAGAGTCGGGGTTTTCGTCACGGTTCCTATGACCACGCCGGTCCACACGGGCAATGTTGTCGAGCTGAATTTTCCCCGGACCACGGATTTGGCCAACGAGAAAGGACAATTTGCCCGTATCAAAAAGGGCCGAGTAGTAAGAGTTGAGCGTAACGACATACTCACACATGCGTGTATCGGCCTGGGTATTGCGTTCGAGTAGCTGATTGGCAGGGCCTTTCGTCTTTAGCAAAGCTGGTCGCAGACGATCTGCGACGGCTGAGTACACGGGGCAATGAAAAGGCGAAGACTGATGACGATGCGGATCATCAGTCTTTTTTTTACTGCATTTCAACCTTGGGCAAAAGACCGGCATCGAGATTGACCCGGGCAGTGGTTCTGGCCCTGCTTTTTTAGTTGCCTTTTTACGGGCATCGAAGTAATCTATAGCGCGCTAACGATGCGGCTATGTGAGGTTTTGCGGTGATATAGTTTGCAGCCGAACCGGGCGGTGAATTGCGCAAAAGAAAGGAAAGTTGCCATGCCAAAGGAAAACGTTTTCTTAATCGCCTTATTTGCCGGCGCAGCCATATCCGCCGGGGGTTGTATGGTTGCTGCTGTTGGAGTTGGAGCAGCCGGAACAGTGGCCTACCTCAAAGGCGACCTGGAAGCGGTCGAGGCAGCAAACCTCCAGACTGTCTACAAAGCTACGCTCAAGGCCCTTGACGAGCTTGAGCTGCGCGTCACCAGGCAATCCAAAGATGTGCTCTCGGCAGAGATCATCGCGCGCGACGCAGCGGATCAGAAGGTCACGATAAATCTCAAGGCAACCACAGAAAACACCACCAAGCTTTCCATCCGTATCGGCTTTTTTGGCAGTGAAACGAAATCCAGATTTATATACCAAAAGATACACGACAACGTTCGGCAGTAGCACAGTGCGTAATAGTTGGCTAAACCCTATTCGTGTTAAAATTTGGCGCGGAGGTGCCTTATGAAAAAGTTTTCATTAAGCCGGCGGTCGTTTATAAAAGAGACTTCGGCGAAATTGGCTGGCGCAGCCTTAGCTGCTACAGGGACCCACTCTCTCTTTGCCGGCGTAGGCCAAAAAGCCGACAAGCTCGCCGTCCTTGGCGGCACGCCCGTCCGCAGCAAGCCGTTTTCTTCGACCTGGCCTATTTTCGACGAGAACGAAGAGAAAGCCCTGCTAAAAGCGCTTCGCAGCCGAAACTGGTGCTGCCTGAAAGGCAACGTTGTTTACGATTTCGAGAAAGAATTCGCCAAGGCGATGGGCTCGCCATACAGTGTCCTGTCAAACGGAGGCACTACGGCGCTTAGCGCTTCGCTGCATGTGCTTGGCGTCGGACCGGGCGATGAGGTTATTACCACGCCCAACACATTTATCGCCACTATCAACGTTATCTGCAATGCGCACGCGCTGCCGGTGTATGTGGATATTGACCCGGACACCGGCTCAATAAACGCCGACCTCATAGAAGATGCTATTACCGAGCACACCAAGGTAATTCTGCCGGTCCATCTGGCTGGCTTTCCGGCAGATATAGAGAAAATCATGGCCGTCGCCAACAAGCATAACATTCCGGTTGTGGAAGATGCGTGCCAATCTGTGTTTGCGGAGGTAAACGGCAGAAAGCTCGGAACATTCGGCGCCACCGGCTGTATCAGCTTTCAAGAGTGGAAATCTCTGGTTTGCGGCGAAGGGGGAGCAATTCTTGGGGGCGACGAAGATATCATGCGTAGATGCGCAGCATTTGTCAACAACGGTAGAGACCCCAGGAAAGCCAAGAGCGGCTATCCTTACCCCGGCTCAAATCACCGGATGACCGAGTTTCAGGCTGCCGTTCTGACGGAGCAGTATGAGCGCTTTAAGAAACAAGATAAAACCCGTCAGGAAAATGGGAAGTACCTGGAAAAGAAATTAACGGAAATTCCAGGTCTAAAATCCAGAAAACGATACTGCGATAACACCAGAATAACCTACGTCGAGTTTGAGCTGGACTACGATAAAGAGTGTTTCAACAATGTCTCGGCATCGAGGTTTGCGGAGGCTGTGCGTGCTGAGGGCATCCCCATTTCGGGCGGACCGAGACGATACGGGAAAGGCTGTCATAAAGAAGGCATGTTGCAAGAGCATCTGAATTCCCATGCATTCCAGGCAGCGTTCTCCAAGGCCAGGCTGGAAAAGTACAGAGAGTCCTTAACGCACCTGCCGGTCATGGATAATGTCACACCCAGCAAAAAAGAAATGCTTTCCATGGATAGTAAGATAATCTTGCTAAGTCCCAGGAAAGACATGGACGAAATCGTGCAAGCAATTGCCAAGGTCGCCAAGGACAGCGACAAACTGGCATAATATCGAAAGCCGCACGAGGAAAGACCAGCGGTAGGGCTATCAGGTCAGCTCGACGTCAACCGGCTTATCGGGTGGAGTTTCGAGAATGACCAGTTCTTCGCCCAGGCGGAAGGCTTCCTGAAGGGCAGAGGGATGCTTCTTGATCGCGCCGCGGACATCGACCCGGTTGACGAATAAACTGGCGACGTATTTTACATCCAGGGCGTCAAAATAGGATCTCATAGTCAATCGGATGCTCTCAAACTGCTTTTTGCTCTTTGAGCCACCTACGGCGATAACCAAAGCTCTGCGGTCGCGCGGACCGTTTTCAAACAGAGGCTTTTTCAAGACATACTTATTCGCCCAGAGACACTGGCCGCGGTCGATCAGGATCTTTGCTTGGGCACAGACCGTCGCAAAAAATACCGGCGTGGCGAAAATAAGACGGTCGGCATCCAGTATTTTCTGCAAAACCTGCTGATAATCATCTTGAACCCGGCATCTGCCGGTGTCGTAGCAGGAATTGCACTCTAGGCACGGCGCGATGTTCAAGTCGGCTGTGCGCAGATATTCAGCCCGTGCACCCGCTGACTCGGCCCCGGCCAGGGCCTCACGCAGAAGCAGGTCACTATTGCCCTTGAGCCTCGGGCTTGTCGAGATTCCAAGCACCTTCAAAGTCATAGGCGTTTGTACAACTAAATATATTTAGCCCCCAAATTTATTTGGGGGTCTTATCTGAACCTTTTCGCCTGGCAGCCTATCTGCTGTTTTCTCAGTCAACATAAGACGTAATACCGTGGCGCAGGGATTTAGGGCTGCCTGGCGCTGCGAAGTCATAAGCCTCGGTTCGTTCCAGCCGCCGCGTTTGTCCCGTGCGGGTGTCAGCGACAAATACGCCCGGCGAATTATCACCAGCAGCACAGCACTGGTATGTCCCGATGTCGCCATAATTGCTGCTGGCCGCCCCGATTGCCAGCATCAGGCAGATGCCGAGCAGAAAGCCGATGACGAGGTTCTTTATGTCTGCCTTATCGCTCTTTACGTGTTTTTTCCGTTCCATAATTTCAGCACCTCATGCCCTGTGGAAACATATTAGTCTCATGCCGGGGCAATCTTACATTTTGGGCAGCCTTAATTCAATTACCTTTTCAGCAGGATAATTGTTGATTGAGCGGCGGCAGTGCCTTCAAAGTACCGCGGCAACAAATAGCAGAAGCATGGCGATAACAGCGGCAATGAATGTGATTCTCGACCATCTCAAGTATCTTGCATAACCAGGATGCCGATCCTCGAATTCGTAGTAATAGTCATCCAGGTCCGAGTCACCTTTGGGTCGCAGCCGGAGCTTCACATAGATGTGAGCTGCGAGAGATATTACAAACAGTGGACCAGCCATAGAGTATAATATGATGTCCATAGGCTTTTCGCGCTGGTAATCATACTGCACTGGCTCAATAAAGCGAAGGCAAAAATTCAGTAGCGGAGAACTGCGTCCCTACTCTGCACGGACAACGCATAGGAGCGGACGGGAAAAAAACTTCCGCCACCGAGCAAACCATGGTATTAGAACTACAGTCTTTGTTGTCTGAACACATTAATCAAAATTTCGCCAGGAGGCATGAGCATGAAACGGTTGAGCTGGACGGAAGTCACCTTAATTGTCGCGGTCGCCGCTGTGGTTGTGCTCCGTATTGCCGCGGCCTTGGGGCGTCACGATGATTCCTCGCCTTTTCAACTGGCTGGGGCCAGGCCTGCCATATACGCAAGCCGGTACCCAAGTATCCAGGCTGCGATAGATGCTTTGCCTGCCGATGGTGGGGCGGTGTATCTTCCGCCCGGGACGTTCCAGATCAATGAGCCGCTAAGAGTGACCGCGTCAGACGTTCTTATCGAAGGAGCAGGCGCCGCCACGCACATAAAGAATGTGAACACTGAAGGTAAAAGCGCCATGATTGTCCAACACGGCAGCGGCGCCGAAAACCGAAAAGCGGAGCTGTGGCGGATTCGGCTGGCTAATTTCCGCATCACCGGCAATGAAAAGAGCGGCCATGGTATTGAGGCCGGACGTGTAAACGAAATCTTTATTGACGGCGTGACCGTCAGTTATCACGGCGGCGACGGCATCCGGCTGCACTACTGCTATGAAGACCCGCGCATCTGCGACTCGCTGATAACCTACAATAAAAAGACCGGACTGAATTTGGTTGCCTGCCACGACATTGTCGTCTCATCAAATCAGTTTGAGGAAAACCAGGATGCGCTGCGATGTACGGATGGTTTCAATCTTTGCATGACGGGCAACAATCTGGACGACCATCTCGGTGACGGCGTAGTCATCGAGAATACTTACGGCTCGGTCGTGTCAGGCAATATGATTGAAGAGTGTAACGGCACAGCTATCGTGCTGGATAGAGATTGCTATGGCGTGACGCTCAGTGCCAATGTGCTCGCGCACAATGTCGCTGGCGGAATAGACCTTCGCGACGCACACGGCTGCAGCGTCAGCGCCAACACTTTTACTATTATGAAAAAGAATGCGCTGCTGATCGGTCCCAATAGCGGGCGCATTACGGTTACGGGCAACAACTTCTGCGACAGCTACATCGGGCAGGGCGCCGTGAAACGCGCAGCCGACGACCGCGCAGCAGCAGGAATGGTTCTTCGCGGCACGTCGGAGATTGCCGCTGTCGGCAATTTGTTTTCGGGCGTTCGGCCAAAGGCGCTGGCCGCCGAAGGCGAACCGAGCAGGTGCATCCTGTTCTGTGATAATGTTCTTGTCGATTCGCCAAGCGACGACGAAAAACTTGAAACATCGTCGGTCGAAAACAATCTGCCGCTGGGCAGCCGCGACTGAGTCGAGGGTCACGTGGCAAGCGCCGGCCCAGGCGAGAAAAAATTCAAGATTTCCAGCAGTATCTGCCGATGTACACTAATGGATTGAAAAGCGTGGCTCTGTAAGATTGCCCGTCTTGCTAAGCTTTGCGCACAAGTCAGATCGAGATTTGGGCAAAGGAACCTAAGAGCTAAGAATTAGAAGGAAAGAGCCACATAAACAAAGGGAGAGCTAACCAAGCTCTCCCATTTTATTTATTTACACTATTCCCCATCCAGCCCATTCTACCCGTTTCTAAGATGATGCCATCGCCTATCATTGTCGGTAAACGACTTTACCGCCTACGATGGTTGTATTGACTGAATAATCGCGATCGAGCAGGATAACATCGGCATCTTTCCCGGGCGCAATAAAGCCCTTTCTTTTTTCAATGCCTAATAGTCTGGCTGGGTTTTCCGTCACGGTCTTGATTGCGACATCCGGCGGGCAGCCGGTGAAGGTTATGAGTCTTTGCAGCAGTTGACTCAGGCCAAGAGCCGTGCCGATCAGCGTGCCGTCTTTGTACCTGGCCGTTCCATCTCGTGCTTCGTATTCGATACCGTTGTAAAAATATTTGCCGTCGGGCAGGCCAATCGCCTGCATGCCGTCGGTAATTGGTATAACGCGCTGCGGGCCAAGAAGTCCAAAAGCAAGTTTTAGGACAGAGGGATGTATGTGAACACCGTCGCAGATGAGCTGAGCAGTTACGCTTTCTGCCTGGAAGATGGCAATCAGTGGCCCCGGCGAGCGGTGGTGCAGTGGGGGCATCGCGTTAAATAGATGTGTCACGTGTGAAATCCCTGCATCGAAGCCGGCGAGCGTTTGTTCGTATGTCGCGTTGGAATGGCCCAAAGAAGCTACGACGCCCGAGCTCACCAGACGCTCGATTATGGGGGTGCTGCCCGGCAGTTCCGGCGCAATGGTCATCATCCTGAGCCGGCCGTTGGTGACATCCTGAATTTTTTCAAGAAGCTGCAAGGATGGGGCGGATATACATTCGGGCAAGATCATTCCCTTTTTCTGGGGCGAGATAAACGGACCCTCTAAGTGAATGCCGAGCAGATTGGCTCCCGCCAGGTCACGACCCACATAGTCGCCGGCAACAGCCAAATGTTTATTTTCCTGGTCCGGAGTGAATACGGTCGTGGCAAGAAAACTTGTGGTGCCGAAGCGTGCACAGGTTTGTGATATGGTCTTCAGGGCCTCGGGGGTCGCATCCAATATATCGGCGCCGCCCGCACCTTGAATGTGGACGTCTATGAAGCCCGGAGCAATTGTCCGGCCCTTGGCATCGAGAATGTTATCGCATTGGGCGGCGGAATCAATTTGGCCGACCCTGCCGATAATGCCGTCTTCGATGAGAACGGATGTTGTTCGCCTGCTGTCCGCCTGGTCAAACAATCTGCAATTGGTTATGAGGAGTCTTTCAGTCATAATCGGTTGTTGCGGGTCGCCAATTATCACCTTTTCCAGGGCCGTCCGCGACGGGTCACTTATTCTTTAGCCCCGTGCTTACGTAACAGCTCGACGATTTCATTGTGCCGCTGCATTTTCGCCATTGATAAGGCTGTCTGGCCGCTCGGATTCTTCATATTGACGTCGGCGCCTTTGGTCACCAGCAGTTGTACCATATCCTTGTGGCCTTGCATACTTGCCCAGTGCAGGGCAGTCAAGCCGCCGGGACCCGCCGTGGTGTTCACACCGGCGCCCCTAGCGATGAGCAGCTCGGCGACATCGCAGCGGCCGTCTCTGGCGGCATGGTGCAGGGGTGACAGCCGCGACTCATCCATTGCTTCGACCAGGGCGCCCTCAGCCAGAAGCAGCTCAGCCGTATTTTTGTCGCCGGCGTCGGCGGCAAGATGCAGGGGCGTCAGGCCTGCATTCTCCTTGGCATTGACATCGGCGCCCTTGGCAATGAGACTTTTGGCTATGTCTTTGTTGGGTCCGTTAGCGGCAAAGTGCAGGGGCGTCCAACCGACCTTATCCTTTGTGTTGACATTGGCCCCTTTGGCGATGAGCAGGTCCGCCACGGCCCATGAGCCGCGGTCGATCGCCGCGTGAAGGGGCGTTCGCCGGAAGTTGTTTTCCGCGTTTATATCGACTCCCTCGGAGATAAGGACCTGGGCGACTTCTTTCTGGTCCTTCATGGCCGCACTATGCAGGGGCGTATTGCTCTGGGCGTCCCGTGCGCTGAGGTCGACGCCGGCGGCAATGAGTAATTCGGCCGCGTAGCGGTGCCCGCCGTTGAGCGCTAGGTGCAGCGCAGTTGAGCCCCAGGGGTCCTTTGCGTTGACATCTGCGCCTCCGGCGATGAGCAGCTCAACCACATCTTTCTGGCCTCGCTCAGCCGCCACGTGCAGGGCTGTGCGCTCATGAGGGCGGTCCGTGTTGATTTTGGCGCCCTTGCTGATAAGCAGCTTGACTACCTCGATCTGGCCGTTAGCTGCCGCCATGTGTAGAGGAATAAGGTCGTATGCGTGCTTTGCGTTGACATTTGCACCTTTGGCGATCAGAAATTCCGCCATATCCTTCTGTCCCTTAAAGGCCGCCCAGTGCAGGGGCGTTTGGCCCGCTTCATCCTTTACGTCGACGTCAACGCCGTTAGCGATAAGCAGCTCCGCTATAGCTTTCTGGCCTTGCTCAGCCGCGTAGTGCAGCGGATTTCTTTGCTTGCCGTCCTTTGCATTGACGTTGGCACCTTTGGCAATTAGTAATTCTGCCACGTCTTTTTTGCCCGCAGAGGCTGCCAGATGCAGGGGCGTCAGGCCCTTTACATCGTTTGCGTCGACCTTTGCACCGCCGGCAATAAGCAGCTCTGCTATATCTTTGTGTCCGTATTCAGCCGCGTCGTGCAGTGGGGTCCTTTGATTGGGGTCCCTCGCATTGACATCCGCGCCTTGCTTGATGTACGATTGCAGCTTGCCGATGTCACCATCTGCTGCCGCCTGGTGGAGTGACTTTGCCGGTTTGGATGGCTCGGTTAGTTCCTGCTGACACCCGACAGCGATAAACGCCGCCGCCAAGACCAGACAAAAGGCCTTTATCGACTTCATTTTGAATTCCTTTGCAAATATATACTTTTTGAAACACGTTTTTCCGGCGAGCCTTTTGCCCCTGAGCATCTGAGGCTTTCAAAGGGTCAACCTACGGTAACATATCACAATGACTGTGCCCAGTCAAGAGTCTGCCTTTGCGAACACCGACTATGATGGGCTTGACATCCGGATACGCTATCCTTATTATCTGCCAAGAAGATCAGAGTTTTGGGAGATTGCTCAGAGACAAATGGAGGTGTTACGATGGCAGAAATAAGCCAATACATTCAGAGGGCGGATTGGAAAACCGAAAAACATGTCCCGGTAATTGAGTGCCCGGCAAAAGTCAAAGCCGATGAGCTGTTTCAGGTCAAGGTCACTCTGGGTAAAGAAGTAGCGCATCCTAACACCACCGAGCATCATATAGGGTGGATTTCGCTTTACTTCCACGCCCAGGGCGGCAAATTCATCCAGCATGTCGCCCATGTCGAATTCAAGGCTCACGGTGAATCAACCGAAGGGCCGAATAAAGGGCCGGTCTATACGCACCATGAGGCCGTCGCTTCCATGAAGACATCCAGGTCGGGCACGCTGCACGCTGTGGCGTACTGTAACATTCATGGGCTGTGGGAGTCGAGCAAAGAGATTGCCGTCGGCTAAAAGATGGTTAAAGTCTGTCGCCTGTCAGCGTTTAGCCGTCGCCGGAACGGCGACGACCGACCATAGACCGCAGATTTTGCCAGGAGAGCAGAGATAGTGCAGTCAGCCGTGCCCGTCACCGATAGCGTCTATTGGGTCGGGGTCAATGACCGACGGACCTCGCTTTTTGAGGCGATCTGGCCGCTGCCAAAAGGGGTTTGTTACAACTCCTATTTGATTGTCGACCGCAAGGTCGCTCTTTTGGACGCGGTTAAGGAAATTTCACTGTCCGGCTACCTCGAAAAGCTCAGAGGCATCCTCGGTCCGCAAGGGAAAATCGACTGCTTGATAATCCACCACCTAGAGCCGGACCATTCCGGCTCCGTCCCGGTCTTGCGGGAAATATTCCCTCAGATGAAGATTATGGGCAACAAGAAAACCGCTGAGTTTCTCGGTCGGCTCTACGGCATTAAGCACGGCGTGGAAGTTGTCCAGGACGGCGATGAATTAGAGCTGGGCGGAAAGAAGTTGAAGTTTCTGCTTACGCCTATGGTTCACTGGCCCGAGACGATGATGAGCTACGAGCCGGCAGCTAAGATTCTTTTTTCCGGCGATGCCTTCGGAGGATTCGGGACGTTGGACGGCGGTATTTTCGATGACACTCTTGACATCGCTTACTTCGAGGACGAAATCCTGCGCTATTTTTCCAACATCGTCGGCAGATATTCGCCCATGGTGCAAAAGGCCATGACAAGATTGAAGGATTTAGAGGTCAAGATTGTCGCCCCAACGCATGGGCCCATCTGGCGAAAGCGCCCGGAGCGGATCATCGACTTGTACGACCGGTGGAGCCGATATGAAGCAGAACAGGGCGTGGTCATCGCTTACGGCTCGATGTACGGCAACACCGAGAGAATGGCCGAAGCAGCGGCTGAAGGTCTATCCGAGCAGGGCCTTGCGGCAGTGCGCGTTCATAACGTCTCGCGGAGCCACGTTTCCTATATCATCCGAGACGTCTGGCGTTATAAAGGGCTTATATTGGGCAGCCCCACCTATGATACGAAAGTTTTTCCGCCCATGGATTCCTTGCTGCGGCTATTGGAGACCAAAATGGTCAAGAAACGCGCGGTCGGAATTCTTGGCAGCTATGGCTGGGCCGGCGGCGCAGTCAAGGCGATGACCGAGTTTGTAAAAAATAACAGCCTGGAGCTGGTAGAGCCGGTTGTCGAGGTCCAATTCGCACCCGACGCTGGCGAGCTGGAGCAATGTCGCCGGCTTGGCCGAAATGTTGCCGGGCATATCCGTGAAAGCTCCGGTTGATTCCGCTATTACTTTTGGGAGCAAATAAAATGGCTGAAAGAACAAAAAGCTGGGAGAAACGGCTGAGCGGCGAGCCTGATGAGCTGACGGTTGATTTTGTGGAATCGCTCTCGGTCGACCAGCGGCTTTACAAATATGACATTGTCGGCTCAATTGCCCACGCGCAGATGCTGGCCGAGCAAAACCTAATCAGCAAGTCGGAATTCAAGGCGATAAAAACCGGACTTATCGAAATCGGAGAGCAAATCGCACAAGGGCGGTTCAAATTCGACAAGAGGTATGAAGATATTCACATGGCGATTGAAGCTGCTCTGATAGCGAAGATCGGCCAAGCCGGGGAGAAACTTCATACCGGCAGAAGTCGAAACGACCAGGTTGCCACCGACATTCGGCTGTGGATGCGCGACCAGATAGAGATTTTGCAGGCCAAGCTGACGCTGCTGCAGAAAGCGTTTGTGGAATTGGCAGCCGAGCACACCGAGGACGTAATGCCGGGCTATACGCATCTGCAGCGTGCTCAGCCGGTGGTTATTGCCGTGTATCTTTTGAGCTTTGTGGAGCAGTTTGAGCGTGATTTTATTCGGCTGAAAAACTGCCGCAGCCTGGTGAATATTTCGCCGTTGGGCAGCGGTGCGATAGCCGGCTCAACGCTGCCGATAGATAGAAAAAGCACCGCCGGCCAATTAGGTTTTTCCGATATCAGCTACAATAGTATAGACGCCGTAAGCGACAGGGACTTTTGCGCGGAGTTTGTCTTCGATTGCGCGCTTATCGCAACACATCTATCGCGATTGGCGGAAGACTGGATTGTCTACTCTTCCAATGAATTTGGGTTTGTGCGAATGGATGACCGGTATTGCACCTCGTCAAGCATGATGCCTCAGAAGCGTAATCCTGATGTTCTGGAGCTTATTCGTGCAAAAACAGGTGTGGTTTACGGCTCGTTGATGGCGATGCTGACTATTCTAAAATCGCAGCCGACCGGCTATAACCGCGATTTGCAGGAAGATAAGACTCACATTTTCGCGGCAAGCGACGTTGTAAGCCGGTCGCTGGATATGGCGGCGGCGATTGTTTCGAATACAAAATTCGATACGGGGAAGATTTCCACCCGGCTGGACGAAGGTTTTCTGGATGCCACCAGCTTGGCTGAATATCTGGTCAAAAAGGGCGTGCCTTTCCGCGAGGCTCACGGCATAGTTGGGTCGCTGGTAGCTGACTGTGAAAGGCAAAACAAGAAACTTGCGCAATTGAGTCTGGATGAGTTCAAGAAATATGCTGCCCGCATAGAGCAGGATGTTTACGAGCACTTAGGTGCGAAAAATGTGGTTTGCAGATATGTTACTGAGGGTGCAGCCGGGCCTGACCAGGCAAAAAGACAAATAACGTACTGGAACAAGCAGTTGTCGCAACGATAGATATTTAGCCCCACGTTTTACGTGGGGTTTTAATCGCCCGCTGAAAAAAGCGATGAGCATAACGGAAGATGAAATAACCGAGTGGTTTGCACGCCAGAGAAAGTTGCCCGCGACAGATTTCCCCATCGGCATCGGCGATGATATGGCCGAAATCCAGTTGGCTGAAAATGTGTCTGTCTTGGTCACTACAGACATGCTGCTCGATGGCGTGCACTTCGACCTGCGAAAAACCACTCTAAAACAGGTTGGCTATAAGGCTATGGCGGTCAGCCTTAGCGACTGCGCCGCGATGGCAACTGTGCCGGTCGCTGCGGTGGTATCTGTTGCGATGCCAAAAGGTTTCGGCGAGAAAGAATTGAAGCAGCTGCATAGCGGCATCGTTTTGGCCGGCGATAAATTTGCCTGCCCGCTCGTGGGCGGTGACATTACCTGCTGGAAGAACAATGAGCCCTTTGCGATAAATGTGGCAATGCTCAGCAGGCCTGCAGGCAACGAACCGGTAAAAAGGTCCGGCGCGAAAGTCGGCGACACTATATGCGTTACAGGCGCCCTTGGAGGCGCTATTAGCGGCAGGCATCTTAATTTTGAGCCGAGAGTGAAAGAGGCAATAAAAATCGCTCAAATGGTAAAGTTAAACGCCATGATTGATTTAAGCGATGGGCTGAGCAGCGACCTAAATCGCATCTGCAGAGCCAGCGGCGTGGGCGCTGTTATAAATGCCGGGCAGATTCCCATATCGCAGCAGGCCGGAAAGGCCGAAGAGCCGTTAAGTTCGGCGCTGAACGACGGCGAAGATTTTGAACTGCTTTTTACGCTTGCGCCGCGCGAGTGTCAAAAATTGCGGAGCAAGTGGAAAGGGCCGTTGCCTATTACGCAAATCGGCACAATCACCGACACCAAGAAAATGCAAATAGCAATGCCCGATGGTTCCCTGCACGATTTGCAGGCCCGGGGATACGACCATTTCAAGAGGTAACAAGGGCAATTAGGGAGGTACAAGTTATGAAATGTCGATTAATGTGTAGCTGGGCGGCATGGTTGCTTCTGCTGCCCGCTCTTACTACTGTGCTGACCGCCGCAGAAAAACTGGACCGGGGCCTGGTCGCCCTTGAGCGTGAAGACGGGTCGGTTTTTCTTAGTTGGCGTCTGTTCGATACCGACCCTGAAGATATAGCTTTCCTAATAAAGCGTTGCAGCCCTGATCAATCCACGTTTCTAACAAAGGGCAAAGCTTCTCGCCTAACCAATTTTGTGGATAAAACTCCCGAGAAGGATACGGGTAGAAAAACCCATATTTATGAACTCTATACAGTACAGAAAAAAACCCAACTATATTTGGTGGAGAGAGTGGGGGAAGTTACCGTTGCCCTAACCGGCCATCCGAAACCTTACATTAGTATTCCGCTAAAGGGTGATTACGATTTTCAGAAGGTGGGTATCGGCGATCTGGACGGCGATGGGGCTTATGAATTTGTCATCAAGCAGCCTGATTTCAATACCGACCCCTATCAGCAGCCCGGCTACTGGAAGAAGAGCACCACCACCTACAAACTTGAAGCCTACC
>Ga0315285_10001042_pt1 | contig 28903 bp, 30 predicted proteins | sample YL17G09_36_MG_FD_203698 | JGI IMG/M metagenome (GOLD analysis project Ga0315285, IMG submission 203698) | Sediment microbial communities from Yellowstone Lake, YNP, Wyoming, USA - YL17G09_36 | ecosystem: Environmental > Aquatic > Freshwater > Lake > Sediment | place: USA: Wyoming | collected...
TGTTCGCCTCTAAGGGAGCAGGTCAAAGACGATGGGGCATTAAAACGCGCTGCATGCCCCTCCGAAAAGGAGTTCGATAATTCTATCGCTGTTCTTGGGATCTGCATAATTCTTGACAGGGATGATTAACTGTGGTAAAAGGATGCGGTTTTGTGAAAATGTATAGCGCCCGCAATCGGCGTGATGGCGGGGATGCTCTCTGGGATGAGGTTCTCTGGGGGACCAGTCGATGAGATGGGAGATTTCAACCAGCGCGCTTCGGTCTGACTTCGTGAAGCAAGTAGAGGCCAACGGCCGCCAGAACATCCTGGCCTGCTATCAGTGCGGGAAGTGTTCCGCCGGCTGCCCGGTGGCTCATGAGATGGATATCCTTCCCAACCAGATCATCCGTCTGGTGCAATTGGGCATGAAGGATCAAGTACTGAATTCTCGGGCCATCTGGATCTGTGCCTCCTGCGAGACCTGCACCACCCGATGTCCCCAGGAAGTGGACATCGCCCGGGTGATCGATGCCCTCAGGAACATGGCCTATCGGGAAAGAAGGTCCTCCCCCGAGAAAGAGATCTTGGTGTTTAATCGGGTTTTTGTCGACAATCTGGCCTCTCTTGGCCGCCTCTACGAAGTGGGGCTCATCCTGGGCTACAACCTTCGCAGTGGCCACCTTTTCAAGGATATGCTCAAGGCCCCGGGCATGTTCCTGAAAGGGAAAATCAATCCCATCCCCCCACGGGTCAAGGGAGCCAGGCAGCTGAAGGCCCTGGTAAAAAAGATTGAGGCCAAGGAGCGTGGCGAAAGATGAGGTATGCCTTCTACCCAGGATGCACGCTTCACTCCACTTCCCGCGAGTACGACCTCTCCACTCGCGAGGTTTGCCGAAGGTTAGGGATCGAACTAACTGAGGTCCCGGATTGGATATGCTGCGGTGCCACGTCGGCCCATGTGAGCATGCATCTTTTGGCGGTTGCCCTTCCAGTCAGGAACTTGTGGGCAGCCCGGACCATGAACGGGGATCAGGTCCTGACCTGTTGCGCTGCCTGCTATAACCGCCTGAAGACGGCAAATCAAGAAATGGCGGAAGATCAGGAGATTCGAAATCAGGTTAACCAGCTTTTGGAAATCGACTATCGCGGGGAGGTGAAGGTCCGCCATCTCCTCGAGGTCATCCTGGAGGATGTGGGAGTAGAGGGCCTCCGGCTCAAAGTGTCAAAGAAGATGGAGGGACTCAAGGTGGCCTCCTATTATGGGTGCCTTCTGGTCCGACCCCCCAAGGTGATGCAATTCGATGACCCGGAGCAGCCCCATTCCATGGATGACCTATTGACGGCGGTAGGGGCCCAGACCATTGATTGGCCTTATAATATTGAATGTTGCGGGGCGAGCCTTTCCCTGACCCGAACCGAGATCGTCCTTCGCCTCTGCCGCGATATCCTGGCGGATGCACAGGCGAGAGGAGCGGACTGCGTAGCGGTGGCCTGTCCTATGTGCCAGTCCAATCTCGATCTACGGCAGAGGGAGACAGAGGCGGCCTACAGCCTCCGTTTTAACCTTCCTATCTTATATTTTACGCAGATCTTGGGTTTGGCCCTGGGGGCCGGAATCCGTGAATTGGGGCTCAATCGGCATATCATTGATCCTATTCCTTTGTTGAAAGCCAAAGCTTTGATCTGAGCGAGGTGCGAATCTACTCATGGCAAGAATTGGAGTCTTTGTTTGCTGGTGCGGTGCAAATATTGCCTCCACTGTGGATGTGAAGAGGGTGGCCGAAGAATCGGCCAAGATCCCCGGGGTAGCTCACTCGGTTGAATACAAATATATGTGCTCCGATCCCGGCCAATCCATGATCAAGGAGGCGATCCAGGAGAAGAAACTGACCGGGATCGTGGTGGCCGCCTGCTCCCCCCGCATGCACGAGGTAACCTTCCGGCGTGCGGCCAATGAAGCCGGGGTCAACCCATATTTATTGGAGATGTCAAATATCCGGGAACAGTGTTCCTGGGTGCATTCCGAACGGGAGGAGGCTACCGAGAAGGCCATCGATCTGGTGCGCCTGATGGTGGAGAAGGCGAAGCGAAATACCCCCCTCTATGATATCCGAGTACCGGTTACCCAACGTTGCCTGGTCATTGGAGGAGGTGTGGCCGGTATCCAGACAGCCCTGGATATTGCTGGAGGTGGGAAAGAGGTTGTCCTGGTGGAGAAAGAACCCTCCATTGGCGGGCACATGGCTCAGCTCTCTGAGACTTTTCCTACCCTCGATTGTTCCCAGTGCATCTTGACCCCGAAGATGGTTGAAGTGCGGCAGCATCCCAACATCAAGCTCTATACCTATTCCGAACTCGAGGAGATCTCTGGCTTTGTGGGTAACTTCAAGGCCAAGATCAGAAAGAAGGCGAGATCGGTTGACCTGGACAAGTGCACGGGCTGCGGCGACTGCATGAGCGCCTGCCTGATCAGGAACCAGCCCGAGATCCGTCTTCTTCCGGATGCAAAGGAGGAGTTGACAGCGGAGGAGGTTCAGGCGGTGGAATCGGTCCTCTCACGCTACGGGGCTTACCCCTCATCTCTGATCCAGGTGCTGCAGGATGTCAATCTGCAATACCGCTATCTTCCGGAGAATATTCTGAAATACATCTCTCAAAGGCTCGGTGTTCCCTTGCCTCAGGTATACCATGTGGCCACTTTCTATACCGCCTTCAGTCTGGAGCCGAGGGGGGAACATACCATCAAGGTTTGTGTCGGGACGGCCTGCCACGCACGGGGTGCCGGCCAGGTGCTGGAAGGGGTAGAAAGGGTTCTGGGCATCAAGGCGGGACAGACCACAGCGGACTCGAAGTTCAGCCTCGAAACGGTAAACTGCGTCGGCTGCTGTGCTCTTGGACCGGTGGTAGTGGTCGATAACGACTACCACTCCATGAGACCGAGCAAGGTCGAAGCCCTGATTGCGCACTATAAGTGATCGCCATGGGTACCAACGGAAAGAGATTGGAGAGCATAGATCAATTCTTCGGGTTTCAGGAGGCGTTATTCTCCTCTCGGGACTCCAATAGGCCTACGGTGGTGATTTGCAGTGGGACCTCCTGCCTCTATGCAAACAAGTCTCAGGAGGTAGTGGAGGCAGTGAGGAACGAGATCGAGAAGAGGGACATGTCTTCTCAGGTGGCCGTGAGGGTGACCGGCTGCCTCGGTTTTTGCGAGCAAGGGCCGTTACTGATCGTCAGGCCCCAGCGCATCTTCTATCCGCGGGTGAAGGCCAAGGATATTCCACGCATATTTGAAGAATCCGTCATGGGCGGTAAGGTGATCGAAGACTTGCTCTACATCGATCCTGCAACCGGCTCTAAGCTTACCTACGAAGATGAGCTTCCATTCTATAAGAAGCAAATGCCGCTTATCTTTGGCAGCAACAAAGAGATTGAGCCCAGGCAGATCGACGACTACATTGCCATAGGGGGATATAGTGCCCTGGCAAAGGTTCTCCAGGGCATGGAGCCCGAGCAGGTTATAGAGATTATTAAGGCATCCGGGTTGAGGGGAAGAGGCGGAGGTGGGTTTCACACCGGTAAGAAGTGGGAGACGTGCCGCAGGGCCAAAGGGGAACGGAAGTTCATCATATGTAATGCAGACGAGGGTGACCCGGGTGCCTACATGGACAGGAGTGTCCTGGAGGGCAATCCTCACTCAGTGCTGGAAGGGATGATAATCGGTGCCTTCGCAATAGGGTCGGAGGAAGGTTATATCTATGTCAGACAGGAATACCCTCTGGCAGTAGAGCATTTCAGGATTGCGCTGGAGCAGGCAGAGGAACGAGGATTGTTGGGTAAGAACATATTGGGAACTGGGCTCAATTTTGAGGTGCAAATGGCCAGGGGCGGGGGCGCCTTCGTCTGCGGCGAATCTACTGCCTTGATGGCATCGATAGAGGGTAAGCCTGGTGAACCCCGTGCAAAGCATATCCATACTGTGGAGAAGGGGCTGTGGGATTCCCCCTCCAACCTAAACAATGTCGAAACCTGGGCGAATGTCCCCCTCATAATCAATAAGGGAGCAGATTGGTACGCGAGCATCGGGACAGAGAAGAGCAAGGGAACAAAGATCTTTTCTCTGGTGGGTAAGGTGAACAACACCGGCTTGGTTGAGGTTCCCATGGGGATAACCCTCAAAGAGATTGTATATGACATCGGCGGTGGTATTAAGGATGGTAAAAAGTTCAAGGCAGTTCAGACGGGAGGACCTTCAGGGGGCTGTGTCCCGGAGTCTTTGATTGATCTGCCCGTGGACTATGAGCGGCTGACCGAAGCCGGGTCCATGATGGGTTCCGGCGGCATGATCGTCATGGACGAGGAAAACTGCATGGTGGATATTGCTCGGTACTTTACCGGTTTCCTCAAGAACGAATCATGCGGCAAATGCACAGCCTGTCGTGAGGGTCTGGTCCAGATGTATGACCTACTGTCTGAGATAACTGAAGGTAGAGGAAGGGAGGAAGACCTGGCTATCCTGGAAGAGCTATGCTGGGTGGTTTCTGAGGCTTCCCTGTGTCAGCTAGGCGGATCTGCGCCCAATCCTGTTCTCTCTACCCTGAGGTATTTCCGGGAAGAGTATGAAGCCCATGTCAAAGAAAAGAGATGTCCGGCTGGTGTCTGCAAGGCGCTGGTGCGCTACTACATAGATGGAGAGAAGTGCACCGGGTGCATGCTCTGTCTCAAGAAGTGCCCGCAGGGGGTCATTGAAGGCGAGAGGAAGCAGGTGCACACCATAATAGAAGATAAGTGCATAAAATGTGGGATCTGTCGAGAGCTTTGCAGGTTTGACGCGGTGATTCGGGAGTAGGGAGGAGAAGTGGGTACATTCATAATGGATGGTAAGGAGTACGAGGCGGACGAATCCAGAACCGTCCTGGAGATAGCGAAAGAGCACGGGATAGACATACCGACTCTGTGTCACCACAAGTCCCTGCCTCCGTATGGCGCATGCAGATTGTGCTTGGTAGAAATCATCTGGGGCAAGAAGTCGAAGCTTTATACTGCCTGTACCTACCCCGCCTGGGAGAGGATGATTGTAAACACCGCCTCTGAGAAGGTGATGAGAGCGAGGAGGCTCATTTTAGAGCTGCTCCTGGCTGAGGCGCCAGCCTCCCCTGAGATAAGGGAGGTGGCAGGTAAGTATGGAATTAGGGAGACCCGATTCAGGGGAAGAAGGAAGGGAGAGGATAACAGATGTATCCTCTGCGGCCTCTGCACGAGGATCTGTCAGGACGGTCTGGGCATTTCAGCTATAGGCATCAAGGGGAGGGGGGATAAGAGGGATATCGCCACCCCATTTGATCAGTATTCAGAAGTGTGTACCACCTGCGGGTCTTGTGTGGTTGTGTGCCCAACGGGGGCAATAAAGTTGGAGGATATTTCAAGACATGCTGCCAGGCCTATTACATCGGAGTTTGAGGTGGGTCTTGTCTCCCGGCCCTGCATCTATATCCCATTCCCCCAGGCTGCTCCAAACAAGCCAGTAATCGACAGAAACAACTGTATGCACTTCAAGAAGGGAACCTGCAAGATCTGCCAGGATGTGTGTCCAGCTAATGCCATAGACTATTCGCAACAAGACGAGATTATTGAGGAGGATGTGGGTGCCGTAGTAGTTGCTACCGGCTTTGAGCTACTTTCCGACGAATGCTACGGCGAATATGGTTACGGCAAGTATCCAGATGTGATCAGTGGACTGCAATTCGAGCGGCTCCTTTCCGCTTCAGGGCCCACAGAGGGGGAAGTGAAGAGACCCTCCGACGGGAAGGTGCCGGAGAGCGTGGTCTTCATTCAGTGTGTTGGATCGCGAGACCTCTCCAAGGGTATTTCCTATTGCTCCAAGATCTGCTGCATGTATGTTGCCAAACACACCATGCTTTACAAACATAAGGTCCATGACGGTCAGGCCTATGTCTTCTACATCGATATCCGGTCGGGCGGGAAGAATTATGAGGAATTCGTGCGCCGCGCGGTGGAGGAGGATGGAGCCATCTACATGAGGGGCCGGGTCTCCCGCATCTTTGAGCGTAACGGAAAATTGGTGGTGCGGGGAGCCGATACGATTTCCGGGACCTCGGTAGAGATCGATGCCGATCTGGTGGTACTGGCCACCGCCATGACCGCCCAGCCCGGGATCGAGAAACTGGCGCAGAAGCTGGGCGTCTCCTATGACCAATATAAGTTCCTTTCCGAGGCCCATCCCAAGCTGAGGCCAGTGGAGACTAACACCGCCGGGATCTTCCTGGCCGGAGCCTGCCAGGCGCCCAAGGATATCCCTGAGGCAGTAGCCCAGGGCGGTGCGGCCGCCTCCAAGGTGCTGGGCCTATTCTCCGCCGAGGAATTGAGCCGCGAGCCGATCGTGGCCACGGTGGATGAGGAATCCTGCGTCGGCTGCTTCTATTGCCAGATGGTTTGCCCCTACGGGGCGATAGAGGTTAAGGAAATCCGGGATCGGATGGGAAACCTGGTCCGTACCGTTGCTTCCGTGAATCAGGGCGTCTGTCAGGGATGTGGGGTCTGCGCGGCAATTTGCCGGTCCAACTCCATAGATCTCCAAGGGTTTCTGGACGAGCAGGTGTATGCGGAGATCAATGCCCTTTAGAGGGCTAAGGGATATTTTTTTGTAAAATCATTTCGGAAGGAGCCTGGTGCGGGCACTCCTTCGGTGAGGATATATGGAGAGCAAAGAAAGAGAGACGGAGATGGGTCTGACCCGCGGGGCAGGGAGTAAAGAGGGAGGCAATGGCTGGGAGCCGAAGATCACCGCCTTCGTCTGCAACTGGTGCACCTATGCGGGGGCAGATCTGGCTGGGACCAGCCGTTTGAAACATAGTCCTCAGATTCGTGTCATCAAACTCCCTTGTACAGGGAGAATCGATCCCCTTTTCATCCTGAAGGCGTTCGAGCGGGGCTCGGATGGGGTACTGGTCTCCGGTTGTCATCCGGGGGATTGCCATTATACCAGCGGGAATTATCATGCCCGGCGGCGATTCGCCACCTTTCGCAAGCTCCTGGAGTTTCTGGGGATCGATCTGCGTCGAGTTCAGTTCTCTTGGGTCTCGGCCGCGGAAGGGGCAAAGTGGGCAAAGATGGTGAATGAGGTGACCCGCCAGGTTCGGGAAATGGGTCCATTTGAGGGATACCGCAAGATCAGCGATGGATAGAGCTGAGGATTTTTCGAGTCTATGAGCAGGGAATTACAGGATAAGGCGAAGGAGTTGTTGGAGAAGGAGGAGGTGGCCCAGGTCATCGGTTATGGCGCGGGTACAAGGCGCAGCCGCGCCCGGCCCATCTTCATCACCTCCCCGGAGGAGGCCTCTCAGCTCATCTGGACCCCTGCTTGCGTGAACAACTTGGCGGTCTACCTCACGCGGAAGGAGACGAAAGTTCCGGGGCGAGTGGCCATCACTGCCAAGGGCTGCGATGCACGGGCCCTCTTTGTCCTCATCCAGGAGAAGCAGATCCGAAGGGAGGATCTCAACATCATCGGACTGGCCTGTCGGGGCGTCCTCTCCAAGAAGGCCCTGGATCAGGGAAAGGGAGACCTTGATGAAGAGACCCTGTCGGCCAAATGCAAGGTCTGTCTGGTCCATACCCCGGTGGAGTTTGATTTCTTAGTGGGAGAGAAGATAGACTCGCCTGAGCCTTCTTCCGACCCGTATGAGGTCATCGCGGATTTGGAATCCCGATCCCCGGAGGAGCGTTGGGAGTATTGGCAAGGGGAGCTCTCCCGCTGCATCAAGTGCTATGCCTGCCGCCAGGCCTGTCCCCTCTGTTATTGCAACCGGTGCATCACGGAGAAATCCATTCCCCAGTGGATCGAGAAGAGCCCCCATGCTCGTGGCAACCTAGCTTGGAATATCATTCGAGCCTTTCATCTCACCGGAAGGTGCGTCGGCTGCGGAGAGTGCGAGAGGGCCTGTCCCATGGACATTCCCCTCATGCTGCTGAACCAGAAGATGGCCAGGGAAGTCAAGGAGCAATTTGGGTATGTGGCCGGCATGAATTACCAAATGGAGCCGGCGCTGGCCACCTTTGATCCCAAAGATCATGAGGATTTCATTCGCTGAGAGATGAAAGAGAAGATCCTTTCCATTAAGAACCGAGATAAACTCATTCAGGGCCTGCGGGAGAAGGGCTTCCGGGTCTATGGCCCCCGGGAATCCGAGGGCATCATCCTCTTCGGGGAGATCCAATCGTCCTCGGACCTTCCACCGCAATATACTAATTCTGCCCATTCCATCAAGGAGTTTTTCCTTCCTCCCCATGAGCCTCTCCTCTCCTATGAGGTCCGCAAAGAGGGGATAAAGACCCACCCCCTCGACCAGTATCCCATTCCCTCCGTCCTTTATGGGGTCAGGCCCTGCGACGCCGCCTACCTTCCCATTATCGATAAGGTCTTCGCCTGGGAGGAGAAGGATGAGCTCTATCTGGCACGGCGGGAGAAGACCTTAGTCATCTGCCTGGCCTGTGAGGAGCCGGATGAGGCCTGCTTCTGCGCCTCCCTCGGCTACAGCCCAACGGGGAAGGAAGGCTGTGATATCGCGCTGACCCCCCTGGATGATAAGCGCCTATTCGCGGAGTTCGTCAGCGAGAAGGGCGAGCGATTGCTCGCAGAATTCCCGGATCTCTGGGAGGAGATTAGGCCGGATGATGAAAAGAGGCGAGCAGAGGTGGAAAAGGAGGCCCGGGGAAAGATCAGGCGCCAGGTGGAGATGGAAGGCATCAAGAAGTGGCTGGATGAGCACTTTGAGGATCCCTTATGGGAGGAGATCTCCCGGCGCTGCATCGGATGCGGAGCCTGCTATTACCTGTGCCCTACCTGCCACTGCTTCGATATCGTGGACGAGGGAAACCTCTGGCGAGGAATCCGGCGCCGCATCTGGGATACCTGCTCCTTTGGCCATTTTACCCAGATGCCGGCCCACCAGCCCCGAGGAAGCCAGGACCGTCGCTACCGGCAACGAATCATGCATAAATTCAAATACTATGTGGACCGCTTTGGGCCCATCGCCTGTGTGGGCTGTGGCCGTTGTATTGAGGTCTGCCCCGTGGGCATTGACCTTACTGAGATTCTGGCCAAGATCAAGGAGAGGGTAACTGCGTCCGCCAAGGACTGAGCTGAGAACCATGCCTCACATTTATGAGCCACATTTGGTGAAGACCGAGGAGATCATCGAGGAGACCCCGGATATCAAGACCTTCCGCCTGGTCTTCTCAGAGGAGGCCCTGGCGCATAATTTCTCCTTCAAGGCGGGGCAATTCTGCCAGCTCTCGGTATTCGGAGAGGGGGAGGCCACCTTCTGCATTGCCTCCTCCCCCACCCGCAAAGGGTATATTGAGTGTAGCTTCAAGAGAGTGGGCAAGGTGACCCAGTCCCTTCACGATCGAGAGGTGGGGGATACCCTCGGCTTCCGAGGCCCTTATGGGAACTGGTTCCCTTTGGAGGAGATGAAGGGCAAAAACCTCATCTTCGTGGGTGGGGGGATCGGTCTGGCCCCGCTTCGATCTTTGATCTGGAACTGCCTGGACACCCGGGGAGATTTTGCCGAGATCATGATCCTCTATGGGGCCAGGAGCATCGCGGACCTGGTCTACAAGGCGGAGCTGAGAGAATGGGAGTCCCGCTCCGATGTGAAATTGGTTAGGACCGTGGACCCGGGTGGAGAGGATGAAACCTGGGATGGCCATATCGGCTTTGTGCCAGCCATCCTGGAAAAGATCTCCCCCTCGCCGGAAAAGGCAATACTCATCACCTGCGGCCCTCCCATCATGATCAAGTTCGTGCTGCAGGCAACCGACAAGCTCGGCTTTTTGCCGGAGCAGGTGATCACCACCTTGGAGATGAAGATGAAGTGTGGGCTGGGAAAGTGCGGGCGGTGCAACATCGGCAATATCTATGTCTGCAAGGATGGACCCGTCTTCACCTACCAGCAGATCCTCTCCCTCCCCGCCGAGTTCTGATAGGTCCTCTCCTGCCGCTTCCCTCAAAGTTCAACTCCTCTTCGTCCCTATCCCCTTGCCGTCTGGACTCCCTTTCCGCGTGGGATTCGTGATTCCCCGCAAGACCGCCCCGCGGGCGGCGGACTCAGCCAGCTTGGCATAGAGGGCGAGATATCCCTTTGTGACTTTGGGCCGCGGAGGTCTCCACGCCTTCAGCCGATGATCGATTTCGTCCGGCAGCACCTCCAGGTCGATCCGTCCTGCCCGGATATCGATCGAGATCAGGTCGCCCTCCTCCACAATGGCCAGGGGACCGCCCTCCATCGCCTCGGGAGAGATGTGGCCCACAAAGAGCCCACGATTGGAGCCGGATACTCGCCCGTCCGTGATGAGGGCTACCTTCTCCTCCAGGCCCAGGCCCCGGATGAGCTGGGAGGCCCGGAACATCTCCCGCATTCCCGGTCCTCCCTTGGGTCCCTCGTAGCGCAGGACCAGTACCTCCCCTCCCCCGATCTTCCCCCCTATCAAAGCTTTGCAGGCTTCCTCCTCTAAATCGAAGATGCGGGCCTGACCGCGAAATCTCATCATATGCGGGGGAATGGCCGCCGGCTTGGCCACACCCGAATGGGGGGCCAGGTTTTCATAGAGGATGGAGAGGCCTCCGGTAGAAGAGAAGGGCCTCTGGAGGGGCCGTATTACCTTTCCGTCTGCCCCCTTCACTCCCCTCAGGTTCTCCTTCCAGCTCCGGCCGGTGACCGTTACGGCATTCAGGTGGAGGAGGGGGCTCAGCTCTTTGAGCACAGAGGGAACGCCTCCTGCCTCGTAGAAGTCGACCACATCGTGAGCGGAGGCGGGCATGATGGAAGCCAGTTGGGGGTTTCCTCCGAGAGGCGGCGAAAGTCCTCCATTTCGATCTGGACTCCTGCCTCCTGGGCGATCGCCGGGATGTGGAGCAGAGAATTGGTGGATCCCCCAATGGCCAGGCTCAGACGGATGGCATTTTCGAGGGCCTCAGCCGTCAGGATCTCCTTGGTGGTTAGACCCTCCCTCACTATGGCCACGATCCTTCTGCCAGCCTCCTCTGCTGACCGAAAACGGGCAGCCATATAGGCCGGTATCAGGGCCGTTCCGGGGAGCGAAAGGCCGAACGCCTCGGCCACACAGCCCATGGTGTTGGCGGTTCCGATGTGGGCGCGGGAACCCAGGGTGGGACAGGCCGCCTCCTCGATCTCCTCGAATTGGCGGCGAGAGATCTTGCGTTTTCGCCAGTGGGCGTAAGCCACCTCCACTGTCGTGCAGTCGCAGTGGCGGCCTTGCACCGTCCCTGGCATCATCGGTCCCCCGTTGATCAGAATGGCAGGGAGACCCAATCGGGCCGCCGCCATCAGCATCCCGGGTACGATCTTGTCGCAGGAGCCAATGAGCAGCACGCCATCCAGCTGATGGGCCTGGACCATGAGCTCGACCTCGGAGGCGATCAGGTCGCGGGCAGGCAAAATATAGCGCATACCCACATGGCCCTGGCGATTCCGTCGCAGGGGCCGATGGTGCCGAATTCCAGGGGCATTCCTCCCGCCTGAAGGATCCCGCGCTGGGCGGCCTCCGCCACTTCCTTCAGGTTGTAGTGGCCCGGGTTGATCGAATTCCAGGCATTGGCGATGCCAATGAGGGGGCCGCGCATCGCCTCCTCGCTGTAGCCAAGGGAGCGGTAGAGGAACCGCATCAGGGTGCATTCGAGATTTCCGAGAAGTCCGCGGCTCCGCCAGCTCATTGTAGTCTCCCGGCATTGGAGGTGAATTTGAAATAGGCAGCAAGAATTTCGATACAGAAATCGTACGATAGGTTACACAAACCAATAGGAATTGACAAAAGGAAGCTTTGGAGGCAAGATGCGCATCAGAAAAGGCGAGAATACGTTACAGGAGAAGTCCAGGGAATAGGATCTGATCGCCAGGGAGTGGAAGGATGAGAGAGGCTCAAGTCAAAGGAGAGGAATGGGCGAGGGAAATCCTGGCCCGGGCGCAAGGCCTGAAGGCGGCGTTGATCAAGATTCGGCGAGACCTCCATCGCCATCCGGAGTTGGCCTACCAGGAGGAGCGGACTGCGACAATCGTGGCCCAAAGCTTGACCGAATTGGGGATGGATGTCAAGACCCAGGTGGCCAAGACCGGGGTGGTAGGGCTTTTGGAGGGGAAAGGCAAGGGAAGGGTGATTGGGATCCGGGTGGATATGGACGCCCTGCCCATTGCCGATCAGAAGGATTGCGATTACGCCTCTGCCTATCCGGGGGTGGGCCACCTCTGTGGCCACGACGCCCACACCGCCATCGGACTGGGGGCGGGCAGGCTCCTCTCCTCCCTCCGGAGAGAATTCTCCGGGACGGTCAAATTCCTGTTTCAGCCTGCCGAGGAATCCCTCGATTCTGACTGCCCCTCCGGGGCGCTCTCCATGATCGAGGAGGGCGCCCTGGAAGATCCTCCCCTGGATGCCCTGTTAGGGATTCACCTCTGGCCGGAGATGCCGGTCAATCAGATCGGGATCCGCTCCGGGGCCATCCTCACCGGTCTCAACCTCTTCTCGATCCGGGTCAAGGGCAGGAAGAGCCACACCGCCCGCTCCGACCTGGGGGTGGATGCGATCCTGGCCGCCTCCCACATCGTCCTGGCCCTCCAATCCCTGGCCAGCCGGGAGGCCCACCCCAGTGAGCCCATCAATTTGAACGTGGGGCTCATTCAAGGAGGGCAGGCCCCCAACACCCTGGCGGAGGAGGTCAGCCTGAAGGGGTCGGTTCGCGCCTCCAATCCGGCCATGGGGGAGTTGCTCCCCCAGAAGATGAGGAGGATCATCGAGGGCATTGCCGCGGGCCTGGGTGCCGAGGCCTCCCTCGATTATCAACCTTACCTGCCCCCGCTCCATAATGAGGATTGCATCACCGCTTTGGCCGAGGAGGCCGCCCGGGAAATCCTGCCCAAGGAGCAGGTCATCCGCCTGGATCTGCCGCGCCTGGCCGGAGACGACTTCGCCTATTTGGCCCAGAGGGTGCCCTCCTGCTACCTCTTCTTAGGTGCGGGAAACGAGGCCAAGGGGATCGTGCACCCGTCCCACCACGGCCTCTTCGACCTCGATGAGGACTGCCTGCCCGTGGGGGTGGCCCTTCTCAGTTTGGCCGCCCTGAGGCTCCTGGAGGGGTAAGGCCGCTTCGCTTGAATCCTAAGGGAGAGAGGATGGAACCGACTTCGCAGTGGACAGGAGCGGGAGCATGAGGCTCAACCATCGCCTCTTGGTCTTCTTGTCCGGCCTCACGCTGATTTCTCTCTGGGGATGTGCCGCCCCTGAGAAGCCTTCCCTGCTGGACTCCCTGCCCACCTATCACGGGACCAGGAAGATCTTTGCGGTCTTAGACTTTGAAAATGCCACGGATTACGGAGGAGAACAGCTGAGTCGGGTGGCCTCCGACATGCTCATCACCGCCCTGAAGAGATCGGACCGCTTCCTTCTGGTGGAGCGGGAGAGGTTGGACCTGGTGCTGGCGGAGCAGGCCCTGGGCCAGACCGGGACCCTGGATCCCAATACCCGGGCCAGAGTGGGCCAGGTCCTGGGCGCCCAGTTCATCATTTTGGGGACGATCAGCGAATTCGGATTCAAGGAGAGCGAGACTAAGGTCCCGGTGAAGGAGGTCCTGGCGCTGGGGGCCGCAATCGCCGAGGGCATCGAAAAGGCCAAGGATCAGGAGGATAAGGAGAAGAAGCGGAAAAAAAAGAAGGAAAAGAAGGAGGAGACGAAGGTCAGCGATGCCCTGAAGGTCGCTGCCGCCACCTCTCCGGACGAGATCTATTCCAAGAAGATGGACACCCGGGCGGTCATTGACCTACGCGCGGTGGAGGTGAAGAGCGGCCGCTTTCTCTGGGCGGAGAAGGCAGAGGGAGGGGATGTGGGCCTCACCGTCCATTGTCGTTTCGGCCCGGAGAAGGTGGGGGGAGGGGTAATCTACGACGAGACCACGGCCACCAAGACCCTGCGCCGGGCCATCGAGCGGTGCGTCTTCGATGTTTGCCTGGTCATGAAGGAGAGGCCCTGGGAAGGGAGGGTGGCCAAGGTCGACTCCGGAAAGATCTTCATCGTGGGGGGCCGGGATGTGGGCGTCAGATTGAAGTCAGAGGTAGATGTCTATCGGGCTGAGCCGGGGGTTACCGATCCGGTCACCGGGGAGAGTCTGGGGATCGCCGAGGAGCAGATTGGAAGGGGAAGCGTGGTCCGGGTGGAAGAGCACTATTCCGTGGTGCAGATCAGCGAGGGAGGCGGGTTCAGCTTCAACGACTTGGTCAGGCTGGCGGACCGGTGATCCTCGTGGCCTCTAAGCTTCCCCGACCCCCAGGATCGTGGGATGATCGCCACAGAGGGGACAATCCGGATTTCGTTCGAGCTTAATGTCGCGAAAGCTCATCTCCAGGGCGTCATAGAGGAGTAGCCTCCCCAACAGAGGGGTGCCGATGCCCAGGATCCACTTGATCGCCTCGGTGGCCTGGATGATGCCTATGATGCCGGGCAAGACCCCCAGCACGCCGACTTCGCTGGAGGGAGGGATCAACCCGGGCGGCGGAGCGGCGGGGAAGAGACAACGATAGCAGGGCCCCCGACCCCGGGCAAATAAGGTCGCCTGGCCTTCGAACTGGAAGATGCTCCCATAGACCAGGGGCTTGGCTGCGAGATAGCAGGCATCGTTGAGGAGATATTTGGTGAGGAAATTGTCCGCCGCATCCAGGACCAGGTCGTAATCGGCAATGATCTTCAGGGAATTGGAGGGATCCAGACGCTCGGCGTGGGTGGTCACCGAGACCTCCGGATTCAGGGCCTGGATGGTCTCCCGCGCCGATTCGGTCTTGGAGCGGCCGATGTCCTCAGTGGCATGGAGGATCTGACGCTGGAGATTGCTGAGGTCCACCCGATCCGAATCCACGATCCCCAGCCTTCCCACGCCGGCAGCGGCCAGATAGATCGAGGCTGGGGAGCCCAGGCCTCCTGCCCCTACTACCAGGGCAGATGCCTGTAGCAACCTCTGTTGGCCCTCCTCTCCCACCTGGGGGAGGAGGATGTGACGCCTGTACCGCTCGAGCTGCTCTGGGTTCATTTCGCTCTCCTTTTAGCCCATCTTCATTCTTTTTTCAATAGCGAATTTCGCTGAAACTCCATAGGATCTCCCAGCGGCGCTGGGAAATCTTCAAATTGACAAAGGCCCTTCAATCCGTTATAAGGGCGCAAGAAGCCCTTCAGGCAGACAGGTTATCATCCAAATCATAGGGGGAGGTATAAAGATGAAGGCGGTGGTCTGGTACAAGGAAGCCAAGGATTGCATCGAGGTGCGGGAGATCGAGAGGCCCAAGCCCGGTCCCGGGGAGGTGCTCCTGGAAATTAAGGCCGCGGCCATCTGCGGCACCGAGCTTCACGCCCAGGATGGGGAGACCAATGTCCCCACCAAGTTTCCCGTGGTGTTAGGGCACGAATACTCGGGCGTGGTGGCGGAGCTGGGCCCAGGGGTCAAGGGTTTCTCCGTGGGGGACCGCGCCGTGGGAGAGACCACGGCCTATGCCTGCGGCATCTGCCCGGTCTGTCGCATCGGACAATACAACCTCTGTCGCAAGCGCCTGATCGCCGGTTATGCGGCCGATGGGGCCTTCGCCAAATACATGAAGGTCCCCGTCACCTACCTCCATCATCTCCCTCCCTCCATCTCCTTCGAGGAGGGCTCCCTGATTGAGCCCCTCTGCGTGGCCTACAATGCTCTGGTGGAGAAGGTGACGGTCAAGCCGGGGGATACCGTGGTGGTCCTGGGGCCCGGCCCGATCGGCCTCTTTTGCCTGGAGGTCGCGAAGGTGGCAGGGGCCAGCAAGGTGATCGTCAGTGGCTTGTCGGACGATCGGCGGCGGCTGGAGATCGCCAAGGAATTGGGGGCTGACCAGGTGATCAATTCCGAGGCCGAGGATGTGGTGGCGAAGGTGATGGAGGTTACCAACGGCTTCGGCGCCGATGTGGTGGCAGATGCGGCAGGGCCATCCGAGACCCTTCGACAGAGCATCGAGATGGTGAGACCTGCGGGAAGGATCATCAAGATCGGTTGGGGGCCCCAACCCGTGGGGTTCAGCCTGGATAAGCTCCTGGGGAAGGGCGCCACCCTGCAAGGGACCCTGGGGCACAACTTTACGGTCTGGGAAGCCGCCATCCGGCTCCTGGATGCCGGGCTGATTCAGGCATCCCCCCTCATCTCCGCTGAATATCCCATCACCGAGTGGCGCAAGGCCTTCGATGTCATGCGGTACAAGAGCGGGGTGACGGCGGTGCTGAGGCCAGTGGACTGAGAGAAGTGATTTCTTTTCGTAGCGGCGACCTTCCCGGAAAAGGAGAGAGAGAGAATGGAAAGAGAGAGCATGCATGAGGCCACCAAACACCTTCTCCTGGCCTATATGCAAATGTCCGAGTTCATCAAGGATCCGTTGATCATCAAGAAGGGAGAGGGGGTTCGGATCGAGGATAGCAACGGCAAGACCTACATCGATGGCCTCTCGGGCATCTTCGTGGTGAATGTGGGCCACGGCAATCGGGCCGTGATTGAGGCCATGAAGGCGCAGATGGATCAGCTTTCCTTTGCCCCGGTGCTCTATGCCACCAATCCCGTGGCCTTGGAGCTGGTGCAGCTCCTCTCCACCATTGTGCCGGGGGGCCTGACCACCTTCAAATTATTCAATGGAGGCTCAGAGGCGACCGAGGCAGCCATCAAGCTCGCTCGGCAGTATCATCGTCAGAGCGGAAATCCTCTGAAATACAAGATTATTGGCCGCTATGGAGGATTTCACGGGGTGACCATGGGCGCGTTGAGCGCCACCGGGATTCCCATTCGGAAGGTCCCCTTCGTCCCCCTCTTGGAGGGTTTCCTCCACGTCCAGCCCCCCTATTGCTATCGCTGTCCCTACGAAAAGGAATTGGAGAGCTGCAACCTGACCTGCGCTCGTATCCTGGAGGAGGTCATCAAGTGGGAAGGGCCGGAGACGGTGGCCGCCTTCATCATGGAGCCGATCATGAACATGCCGGGGATGCTTACTCCACCCCCGGGCTATCTCCAGGTCCTGCGGGAGATCTGCGACCGCTATGAGGTGATCCTGATCTATGACGAGATCGTGACCGGGTTTGGCCGCACCGGGAGCATGTTTGCTGCTCAGACCTACGGGGTCGCCCCGGATGTCCTCTGCATGGGAAAGGGGATGTCCAGCGGCTACGCCCCCCTGGCGGGGATCGCCATGACGGCGAAGATCGCGAAGGCCTTTTGGGGACCGGCGGAGGCCAAGGTGGAATTCTCCCACGCCCATACCTATGAGGGGAATCCCCTCTCCGCCGCGGCGGGGTTGGCCAACTTGCAGGAGATCCAGCGGCGGGGCCTGGTGGAGAACTCCCGGACCATGGGAGAGTATCTGGGGAGGAAGCTGCGGGAGAGGATCTTTCCCCTGGGAGTGGTGGGAGAGATGCGGGGCTCAGGGTTGATGATGGCCCTGGAGTTGGTGAAGGATGGAAAGACCAAGGCCCGCTTCTCTCCCCCCTTGGGCCTGAAGATCGCCTCGGCGGCGCGGAGCAATGGCCTGATCTTGAGGATAGACCCCCACTGGATTGGCCTGGCCCCGCCCCTGATCATCACCCCGGCCGAAATCGATGAAATAGTAGATATCCTGGAGCGGAGCATCAAGGAGGTCGTTTAAGGCCTGACCGGCAGATGCCTAATCGGATTTCGGATTGCGGATTTCGGATTGCGGATTGCAAGCCTGGGTTTTTGCTTCCCACCCGGGACTGTAACCTAAACCCCCAGGACCTCCCGGACCCGCTCGATTGCCAGGCGGGGACTGGTCAGGACGGGCACCGAGACCTCTTTGGCCGCGAGGGGGGCCAGCCGGGCCATAGAGGCCTGGGCCAGGACCAGGGCCTGGGCTCCCTGCTTCTCCTGGGCCTTGAGTCCCTCCAGGACGATGGAGTCGTGCCTTGCCGCGTCCCCCTGCATCAGGGCAGAGAAGGCCTCTGCATATAGGGAGGCCTGGAGAGAGACCTCTTTGTGTGCCTCTTTTGCCTTCTCTCCGATGAGATCGACCGTCGGCTTCAGGGTGGTCTTGGCCGTCGCCGCCACCCCGATGCGCTGAGCGATCCTGACCGCCTGCTCGGCCATGGGGTCATCGATCCGCAGCACCGGCACCTCGCACAGGGGTCGAGCCAGGGGCACACAGGGGCCAATGGAGGAGCAGGTCACCAGGATCGCATCTGCCCCTCCCTCGCGGGCGGAAAGGATCGTTTCCACCACCCGCCTGTTCGTATAAGGGGTGATCTCCCCGATCTCGAGCAGGTTCTTGAGCAGGCTCTCCTCCACCAGATTGAAGACCCCCACCCCAGGCAAGAGTTCTTTGCATAATTCCGCAAAAAGGCCTACCAGGCCGGGAACCGTGTGGATCATGGTCAGCTTCTTGGGCATCTCTCTCTTCCTCCTCTTCAGGCCTCGATTGGTTGGTCATCTCTCCCCCGGGACGACCTCCGGGGGGTTGCAGTCGCCCCCCGGGCTTGCCGGAGGCTTCCAGGGCAGGTCCTTTACTTACCACAAAATTGGGGAAAAAGTGAAAATAATGCTTTACAGGCGGATAAAATTATGCTATTAGGCTCCTAAAGTGAAGTCAGAAGCGGAGTTGACAGCAATTACCTCTTTACGAGGCTCACGGGGAGCAGGTTTGTAAGGTTTGACCTCAACCGAAAGGAGGCCGGGAATTGACGAAGGCGGATCTCGTGGCCCAAATGGCCAAGGATGCAGGCGTTACCAAGGCCGCCGCTGAGAAGGCCTTGGGAAGCTTTACCAAAGCGGTCAGCAAAGTCCTTTCCAAGGGCGGAAAGGTAACCCTCGTCGGATTTGGAACCTTTTCCGTCAGGGAGCGTAAAGCCCGCAAAGGCCGAAACCCTCAAACCGGCAGAGAGATGATGCTGAAGGCCAAGAAAGTTCCCAAGTTTTCTGCTGGCAAAGCCCTCAAGTCAGCGATCAAATAGGGGTTCCCTCGAAGACAAGTTCGACCTCTCCTTGGGCCTCGTAGAATTAAGCCTCTTCCGGTGCGCCGGAGGAGGCTTCATTCTTTTCGACGGCCCAGGAGCAAGTCCTGATCCATCCCCTCGGCCACGATAGAGACTAATTGACCTATCCCCTCCTCTCCCCGGTCCTGAATCAAGATGGGTAGGTAGTTATCGGAAAGGGCCAGCCACCCCCTCCCCCGTCGATCCCTCTTACGGAGCACGACCACCTCCAGCTCTCTTCCTATAAACCCGGATCGAAACTGCAAGGATTTCTCCCGGCCCAAGGAGCGAAGCTGGTGAGCCCGGTCCTTTTTCTCCTGGGGCGATGGAGCATGGGGCAGGGTGGCCGCCGGTGTACCTGGCCGGGCAGAGAAGGGGAAGACATGAAGGTAGGACAGGGGCATTTCCTCCAAGAAGCGAGCTGTGCGGAGGAAGTGCTCTTTGGTCTCGCCGGGGAATCCCACAATGATGTCCGCACCCAGGCCGATGCCGGGCAGTCCTGCGGCCAGGTCCTGGAGCAGGCTTCGGTAGCCCTCCACCCGATCGGTCCGGCCCATCAGGGCCAGGATCTCGTCATCCCCGCTCTGGAGTGGCAGATGAAGGTGGCGACACAGTCGGGGCGATCCCTGGAGGGCCGAGACCAGGTGCGGGGAGATGTCGTGGGGCTCCAGCGAGCTGAGTCTCAATCTCCAGGTCCCGGGCAGGAGCAATAGGTCACTGAGGAGTTCGGATAGGTTAGCACGCGGCGCCAGGTCCTGGCCGTAGGCGCCCAAGCGGGTGCCGGTCAGGACGACCTCTTTGAACCCTCGGGCCAATAGGCTCACCAGCTTGTCTTTCACCTGGGCGGGAGGGAGACTGCGCTCCGGCCCCCGAGCCCGAGGGACAATGCAATAGGTGCATTCTCCACTGCATCCCTCCTGGATCTTCAGGAGGGGACGGGTCCGAGGGGTTTCCTCCCAGGCCCCCCGGTCCTGGAACAGGGTGCCTTGGGAGAGATCTCCCACCGCGATCCGGGGCCGTCCCCCCTTGGCCAGATCCTGCAGATAGCTCTTCAGATCCAGCTTTTCCCGGTTCCCTAAGACCAGATCCACCCCCTCGATAGAGGCAATGGCCCCGGGATCCACCTGGGCGTAGCAGCCGGTGGCAATGATCAGGGCAGAGGGGTTGGCCCGATGGGCCTGGCGGATCGCCTGCCGGGATTGCTGGTCAGTGCCGGCAGTCACCGTGCAGGTATTGATCAGATAAAGATCAGCCACCTCCTGCCAGGGGATAATCTGGTAGCCCGCCTCTCTGAGGATCGCCGCGAGGGCCGCCGTATCCGCTTGATTGAGCCTGCATCCGAGGGTCGTCAATGCCGCCTTCATGGCCTTTAAGGTAGCATAGACCTGAAAAAATTCAAGCTGAAAAGGGGAAACCTCGGAGCGAGGACCAGGGGCGCCTTCTCCTTGACACCGCCCAGGGGGGGGTGGTAACTTACAGGCGTCCAAGAGGGATGAATCGTCGGAGGGGGAAAAGGGAAAACGAACGATGAAGATAGGGATCTTAGGATTGGCCAAGGCAGGAAAGACCACGGTCTTTGACCTCCTCTCGATCTCGGGCGGGATCCCTAAGTCCTCGGGGGCCAAGGCGGAGGCCCATATCGGGATCATTAAGGTGCCGGATCCCCGCTTGGAAGAGCTGGTCGCAATGTTTCAGCCCCAAAAGGTCGTCTCGGCCACGATAGAGTATCAGGATTTGCCTCCCCTCAGCAAGGGGACGGCCAAGACGGACAGCCAGCTGCTGGGGCAGTTGCGACCGATGGATGCGCTGCTGGAGGTGGTCCGTTGCTTCGACGATCCCCGGGTGCCCCATGCCGAAGGAAGCGTTGGGCCGCGCCGAGATGTAGGCTTCATTGATGATGAACTCCTATTGGCCGATCTGGAGGTTATTGAGAGGAGGCTGCAGAGGATCGAATTAGATTACAAGCGGGGAAAGAAGGAGGATAAAGAGAGGGAGTTTCCGACCCTGAAGCTCTGCCAGGATCAGTTAGGGGCCGGGAGGCCCCTGCGGGACTATCCGATGCCGAGGGAGTCGTGGTCCATACTCCGTGGTTATCAATTGCTGACGGCCAAGCCCCTCATCCTCCTCCTCAACCTCGATGAGGAGCAATGGGCCCGAAGGGAAGGATTTCATGAGGGATTTCAGGATCTCCTGAAGTACCGGCAGACGGCCCTGGTAGAGCTATGCGCGAAACTGGAGCTGGAGATCTCCCAACTGGGGAAGGAGGAGCAGGGCGAGTTTATGAGGGAGATGGGGATCGCCGAGCTGTCGCTCTCTCGCCTGATCCGGGCCTCCTACGACCTCCTGGGGCTCATCTCCTTCTTCACCTATATGAACGAAGAGGTGAGGGCCTGGACCCTCCCTCAGGGCAGCACAGCGTTGGAGGCCGCAGGGACGATCCACACCGACCTGGCGAGGGGCTTCATTCGGGCAGAGGTGATCCCGTTCGCGGACCTGAAAGGGGCAGGATCGCTAGTCGCTGCCCGTAAGAAGGGACTGCTGCGGCTGGAGGGGAAGGAGTATCTGGTGCAGGACGGGGATGTCATCGCGGTGCGATTCCATGTGTGATGCCTCTGTCGCCAAAGGAGCAGCTTGAAGATCTTAGTGACTGGCGCAACGGGCTATGTGGGCAGCCATCTTCTGCCGGAGCTCTTGAAAGGGAAAGGGCAAGTCCGGGCCCTGGTGCTCCCGGGGGAGGACGACTCGGGGCTCCGCTGCCTCGGAGTAGAGGTCTTCCCTGGGGATTTGCGGGATAGCGCCTCCTTGTCCTCGGCCCTCCAAGGGGTCGAGCTCTGTTATCATCTGGCCGGCATCAATAGCTTTTGGATCCCTCGACGAAAGGATTATTATACGATCAATGTGGAAGGGGTGCGACACCTGCTGGAGGCGGCCCTAAGGGCTGGGGTGAGGCGGGTGGTGCACACCAGCTCGGCGGTGACGATTGGCGAGAAGAGAGGGCAGATCGGTGATGAAGAGACGGCCCACCGTGGCTATTTCCTCTCCGATTATGAGCGCTCCAAATATCTGGGGGAGAAGGAGGCGCTGGCGATGGTGGCCAGGGGCCTGGAGGTGGTGGTGGTCAACCCTACCTCTGCCTACGGGCCTGGCCGTACCCGGGGCTCAGGCAAGGTCTTCCTCGATTTCCTGCGCGGTCGGCTGCCGGGATTGTTCGGGGGCGTCATCAACCTGATTTTCATCGAGGATATGATAAAGGGGCACCTCCTGGCGGCAGAGAAGGGAAGGTCCGGAGAGCGCTATATCCTGGCCGGAGAGAACCTCACCCTGGAGCAGGCCTTCTCTGCCGCGGCGGAGATCGCTGGACTGACCAAGATCCCCGGCCGGATTCCCGTCCCCCTGGTCTGGGCCGCTTCCTGGGCAGGTCATCTTCGCTCCCTCTTCACCGGCCAGTCTCCCCGGCTTCCCCGGGATCAGGTCCGGGCCATGCTGCACGGCATCTGCGTCGATCACTCCAAGGCGGCCCGGGAATTGGGATTGGAGTTTACCCGCTTCCGAATAGGGCTGGCCAAAACGATCGAGGGGTACCAAAAGGCAGGCCTGGTCCCCGCCCTTTCGTAACCCCTTTTTTGCTTGACAAGGCCTTAGGGGAACGGGATAATGAGCAGTGAAAAGTAGGGTGAATGATTCTCCGGGAAAGGAGGGATGGAAAGGAGGGATGGAGCGGAGAGTAAATATATCTTGGAAGATCGAACCTGGGATTTGGCCCATGAGTGGCCGATTTCAAGGAGGAGAGGAAGAGAATGAGCGAGAAAGAGAAAATCACGAGGAGAACCTTTTTTGAGAAAGTCGCCAAGTATTGTGGCGCAGGCGTGGCGGCGGTAGGCTTGGTCAGCCTGGCGAAGAAGGCGGGCGCGGTGGCCGATCTGGACACGCCGGCCGACGACATGACCTGGAGCATGAGGGATGTGCAGTTAGACCAATATGGGGAGTTCATTGGGAATGCCCCCATCCCCAAGGACTATTTCGATCGCGACCTGGCCAAGTTCGTCAATGGTGGTGCCCCAGTGAAGTGGTCCCATCTGCATCCCAACTATTATGCAATGGGCGGCAAATCCCCGGTCAGCATCGTAGAAGCCACCCCCCTGGATAAGGATCTGAAGGGGGACATCAAGAAGGTGATGGACCGGATTGGCGGATTTGGCAAGGCCCTGAACAAATCGGACAAGATCCTGATCAAGCCCAACTGGAATACCGGGGATCCCTGGCCACAGGGTGGGACCGATGCCAACTTCCTGCGGGCCCTGATCGAGGTGCTGCAGGATGCCGGATACGCGAACCTGACCGTTGGCGATGCCTGCGGCCCCTGGGGCCCCACCGAGAGAGTCTATAAGGCCCTGGGCCACGATGTGGTGTGCAAGGAGACTGGAGTTCCGCTGATCGACTTCGAGAAGCTGCCCTGGATGCACATCACCAACTCCAAGGCCGAGTTCCTGGGCCGCTTCCCCGGCGGATACGGCAATCAGGACGGCACAGTCGCTTACACCGCGGCGCTTCGCGACTTCGACAAGGTGATTTACTCGCCGGTCATGAAGACCCACTTCCTGGGCCACATCACCATGGCCCTCAAGCTCTCGGTGGGCATCCTGCACCGGGCAGACCGCGGCGGACAGCTCCACAACTTCAACCATATCTTCGTCGGCCCGCAGGCGGCGGAGATCAACCTGCCCTTCCGTCCTGACCTGGTGATCATGGATGGTCGGCGCTCGCTGATCTCCGGTGGTCCCTCTCACGGTCAGCTGGTGAAGCCTGGGTTCATCCTGGCCTCCGGGGATCAGGTCGCCAATGATGTGATGGGCATCAAGATCCTGCAGGAATGGTATCCCCGTGTGCAGAACAAGATCACCATGGATGCCTGGCAGGTCAACCAGATCGCCCAGGCCGTCAAGCAGGGGATCGGCTACGCCAAGAGCGATGCCGATATCAAGTTGCTCCTCTGGTAGAGAGGATCTCCCTGCTACGTGGCATGTAACGGTGGTAACTGCTGCAGCCCTCCTCGTCGGAGGGCTGCAGCCATCTTGGAGAGAAGAGGAAAGAAGAGAGAAGGAAGATGAAAAAGGGATTCGCGTTTTTGATGTTGGGGATTCTCTGTTGTGGGGTGATGATGACGGCCAGCTCCTGGGCGGCCGAGGAGAAGGGGGCAAGTGGCCCTGCGGTCTCCGAGTTCCGCGCCTTCTCCCAGTTCCGCTCAGTGAAGCTGGTCTGGCAATCAGGCCTCCCTGCGGCCACCGCCAAATCCTTCCAGATCACCCGCAGCATCTTTTACGAGCAGGGCCCCTACACCCCTTTGGCAACCGTGGAGGCCAAAGAGGGCGAGACCAGCTACACCTTCGTGGACAAGGAGATCAAGTCCTCGGAGAACTACTATTATAAGATCACCATAGAGGGGACCGGGGAGACCTTTGGGCCGGCCGTGGCCAGGCCGTTCCTCTCTCAGCCCGCGACCTAAGACCAGGAGGAGGAGATTCGAAGGGTGAAGGAGATGAAAAGGAAGCGGACTCCCCTTCTGATCCTATCCGGCACCCTTCTTGCCCTCTTCTTTTGTCTTTCCCTCAGCTCCGCTGCCCTGCCAGACTTCAACCGCCTGAAGATTCTGAGTATCTCTCACGCCCTGAAGCAAGGGCCCCAGATCGATCCAGACCCCTTCTATCCCGAATATCTTTCCCTCTTCTATCAGATCCGGCTGGAGATCAAGATCGAGAGGCCACCGGGTTGGGATTCCTCCCTGCTCGAGCTTCCGGATGAAGTGGTCTCCCATATTGGCAGGACGGTCCTGGACCTCTATCAGAGGGACGGACGGATGAGGGAGGACCTGAACAGCTTGAGGGTGAGGTGCGAGATACATCCGATTTGGGTCACGACGAAGGAAGAGGTGACAGAAGACCCCAGTCAGATCAGCTATTACATCCCGGCCCACCTTTTGGAGAAGGGGGCGAGAGGCCAGATCGGTCCCAAAGAGATGCTGGAGCGTGGCCGGGCCCACCTTCGGGCCCTGATGAGGCAAAAGGGTGGATCGAGGTAGAAGGGAGGTGAGGGAAGATGTGCGGATGTCGGTGCGGCGGCCATGGTGCCCATGAACATCCCTGGCCTCCATTCGGCCCTCCCCGATCTCATCAGATCCTCAGATGGCTCATTCTCTTGCTTTCCTTGCTGTCCTTCCTCCTCTCCTGCGCGCCGGCCAGACAGCCTCCCTCTCCACCTTCGCCAGCCTCCACGAAAGGCCAGATTTATCACGAGGTCGGCTATGCCTCCTGGTACGGGAAGGAGTTTCATGGCCGTCGGACCAGCAGCGGGGAGGTCTATGACATGCACGCCCTCACCGCGGCCCACCGCACCTTGCCTCTGGGAACAGTCGTCCAGGTGACCAACTCCGCAAACGGCAGATCGGTCCAGGTGAGGATCAACGACCGGGGTCCCTTCGTCGCCAATCGCATCCTGGACCTCTCCTACAGGGCGGCCCAAGAGATCGACATGGCGGAGAAGGGCCTTGCCTGGATTCGACTGGAGGCCTGGCCGAACGAGAGAGAGCTATCCCTGCGGCGCTTCACCGTCCAGGTGGGGTCCTTCCAGGTGGAGGAGAATGCCAGAAGATTCAAGGAAAAGATGGAACGGTATGGCCCGGCCTCCATCAAGCTATTTCAGACCGACGATCAAAGATTCTATCGGGTGAGGGTGGGGGATTTCGCCTCCGAGCCCCAAGCCCAGACCCTGGCGCGTCGGTTGACGAGAGAAGGGTTTTCATCCCTGGTGATGTGCGCCGACTGAAGAGAACAGGAGGGATGGGAATCAACCCTGGTGAAGGCCTGCTCTTGCCGAGCGGGCTCCGAGCATGCTTTTTGCTTGACAGGTTAGGGGAAATCGGGGTATGAAGCGAAAAGGAAACTCATGAAATGGAAAGTCAACCCTCTCCCTCACAGCGCCTGCTTTCCGAGCTGAAGTCCCAAGGATTCCGGCTCTTCTGCACCCTCCCGGACATCTGGACCACCGAGATCATTGACCTGTTGCGGGCCGATCCGGAGGTCATCCATGTCCCTTTGGCCCGAGAGGAGGAGGGGATCGGGATCTGCGTGGGCGCCTCCCTGGCCGGCACCCCCTCGGCCATGATCATCCAGAATGCGGGGTTCTTCAATTGCATCGGGACCATCGCCTCCATGCCGCTGCGCTACGAGGTCCCCTTCCTGTTGCTCATCTCTTATCGCGGCCTCTGGGGCGAGGATAAGCCCTTTCATGTGCACAAGGGGATGTACACCGAGCCCCTGCTCCAGGCGCTGGGCCTGACCTATAAGTTGGTCAGCTCCCCCGAGGAGTTGGTGGCCGCCGTCCCAGATGTCTGGAGGCAAGCCCAGTTCTCGCAGCGGCCGATGGCGATTCTGATGAGCCGGGAGGCCTTAGGGGCGTGACAATGTTTAGAAAAGAGTGCTTGGAGATATTGGCGGAGAAGGTGCGGGACGAGATCGTGGTCACCAACCTGGGCTATGCGGCCGGCTGGTGGCTGAAGCTCAAGCCTCGGGATGGCAACTTCTACCTCCACGACTCCATGGGCATGGCCTCCTCCGTGGGATTGGGGATCGCCCTGGCCCTGCCCCAGAAGAAGGTAATCGTGCTGGATGGGGACGGAGGCCTGCTGCTCAACCTCGGCATCCTGGTCACCATGGCCGAGAAGAGCCCGCCTAACCTGATCCACCTCCTCTTCAACAACCGGTGCTACGAGTCCTCCGGAGGGCAGTGCCTGGTCAATGTGGAGAAGACCGACTTTGTGGCCCTGGCCAAGGGGGCCGGAATAGCTAACGCCCAAGAGGTCAAGACGCCCGCGGAATTCGAAGCGGCCATCGAATTCGCCCTCAGGCAGCCGGGCCTCGCGTTCCTCTCTGCCCGCATCGAGCCGGAGGGGACCCCCATGCCCGACTTCCCCCTGACCCCCGCCGAGATCAAATTCCACTTCCAGTCCTACATCCGCTCCTTAGGCAAATAAGCGTCTCCTCGCTCGACGAACCTCCACGAGACCTGCTTCACCAAGGCCTCACACATACCGTGCTGACCCATTCCTTAGCGGCTCCTGCCTGTATCATGCCTTGCCTCTCAGGATGATCAAGAAAAGTATTGACAAAAATCAGGGGGGGGGGGTAACTTATGAACATCGAAAAAAGGCAGGATCCAGATCAACAGCTTAGGATGATTTCGTAGCGCTCCATTTCCTCGTTTGATTGGAAGCCTTGCGGGGCTTCGACAGGAGGTGGTCAAAAGTGAGAGGCACCAGGGATCTTCATGGGGAGGATCAGGGTGCCTTTTTGCGTTTGCGGCAGTTAGCAGAAGCGGGCGAAGGCGAAGCTCGCAGGAAGGAGGGGCTAAGAAGGTTGAAACTGTTATTCACGGCCCGGGAGCGGAGGCTCCTCGGGCCGAAACAGGCGGAGGTGAAGTTGCCCCAACTACCCTATGGGATGGGGAATCGCATTTCATAGAAGGAGGGTATCATGATGAGTCAGAGACATAGGCTCGGTCGTTGGATGTTGACCATCTCGGTAGTATGGGTTCTGCTCGGAGCGCTCTTGGCGCCTTGTCAGCTCCCATGCGCTGCGGCGACCGAAGGACTTGTGACCACCGACTACTATGTGAGCCACACGAGCATTGAGCCCTTTTATAAGCAGTACAAACTGGATTCCCACGTCGTTCTCCATGTGCGGGAGGTGGTCCTGGCCGGACGCGAGCGCACGGTCCCCCAAGATGGGAAAGTGTTGCTATTAGTCCATGGTGCTGGCGTTCCGGGCAACGTCTCGTTTGATCTCGACCACGAGAATTGCTCCATGATGCGCTACTTCGCCCGGGCGGGATGGGATACCTTTGCCCTGGATCTGGAGGGATACAGTCCCTCCACATGCCCCCTGGTGATGGACGCCCCCTCCGCCTTCCCGGAGAGCAAGGCGCCGGGCCATCTCGAAGTGGCCATGAGCGATGTCGGGCGGGGCATTGATTTCATCCGTAACCTGCGGGTAGTTGACAAGGTGTACTTGCTGGGCTGGTCCCTGGGGGCTTCCCGAACCACACCCCTTTATACGATTCAGCATTCGGAGAAAGTGGCCAAGCTCGTGCTTTTCGCTCCAGGGTACAGAAGCCTGGGTTCTGTTGAGGCGTACCGCGCCTACGCGGACACGTTTGATAGTCAGACGAAGGTGTTCCGTAATTATCCTTCTGTGGAGCAGTGGTACTGGTACGGTTCCCAGGAGGAGCTTTTGGTCCCTGGGGCCTTTGAGGCGTTTCGGTCTGCGCTCCTCGCCTCCGATCCTAAATCGGGCGAATTGGGAGGGGCTTACCGTGCCCCATACGGCCTCATTGTGGAATTGTTCCGGGCCAACCCGCAGTTTGACGCATCGAAGATTAAGGTGCCGACCCTCGTCATCCGGGGAGCCCTTGACACCTTTGGGACCAGCCAGGACTGCCAGCGGCTGACCAATGAATTAGGGAGCGAGATGAAGCAATTCGTGGAAATTCCCGCCGCGAGTCACCATGTTTGTTATGAGAAGGCAAATCTGCAGTTCTTCAAAGCGGTCAAGGACTTTCTGGAAGCCAAGGTGGAGAAGAAAACGCAATAATGGGGCAGCAAAGGGGCCAGGCATAAGTAAATAAGTATCGTCCTTTTCGCATGTTGGCTGAGAGCTTCCCTCAGGCAAGCCATGGATGGCAGGTGGTATTTTGAGTGGGGAATAGGAGCCTGTTGCACAAATCCCTTGCAATGGGATAAAGACCGCGTAGTATAAGGCCATCGCAGACCAAAGGAGACGCCGATGGCCTACAATTTCATCGAATGC
>Ga0315285_10001045_pt1 | contig 28826 bp, 26 predicted proteins | sample YL17G09_36_MG_FD_203698 | JGI IMG/M metagenome (GOLD analysis project Ga0315285, IMG submission 203698) | Sediment microbial communities from Yellowstone Lake, YNP, Wyoming, USA - YL17G09_36 | ecosystem: Environmental > Aquatic > Freshwater > Lake > Sediment | place: USA: Wyoming | collected...
TGTCGCTGGGCGTCGAGACGCTGGGCGGCGTGATGACCGTGCTGATTCAGCGGAACACGACGATTCCGACGAGCAAGAAGGAGATTTTCTCGACCGCGTCGGACAGCCAGCCGGCGGTCGATATCCACGTGCTGCAGGGCGAGCGGAAGATGGCGGACGACAACCGCACGCTGGGGCGTTTTCAGCTCACCGGCCTTCCGCCGGCCCCGCGCGGCATCCCGCAGATCGAGGTCACGTTCGACATCGACGCGAACGGGATTCTGAACGTGTCGGCCAAGGACCTCGGCACGGGCAAGGAGCAGACGATCCAGATCAAGTCCTCGTCCGGCCTGGACGACTCCGAGATTCAGCGGATGGTCAAGGAGGCCGAATCGCACGCCGCCGAGGACGAAGCCAAGAAGAAGCTCATCGACCTGCGCAACCAGGCGGACCAGGTGGTCTACACGACGGAGAAGACGCTCAAAGAGCACGGCGACAAGGTAGACGCCGGCATCCGGACGGAGATTGAGCAGGCCGTCAACCGCCTGAAGGACGTGCAAAAGGGCGACGACCCCGGCGTGATCGAGCGGGCGCTGGAGGAAGTCGCGGCCAAGTCGCAGAAGCTGGGCGAAGCGGTTTACAAAGCCGCCGCAGCAGCGAAGGGCGCCCCCGCGGATGCCGCCGCGGGCCCCACGCCGGACGGCGAAAAGCCCAAGGGCGGGAAGGATGAGGACGTGATTGACGCGGAGTATGAGGTGAAGAAGTGACCGGTCGTCTCAAGAGACGCTGGGATGCACGGCGCGCGACTCGTGAGAGTCGGCGCGCGTCCAAGGGACGGGCTAGAATCGCCGAGTACTGATGAGGAGGACTGCCGTGGGGAAAAAGACGGGCGCGAGTGGCCAACCGAAGTTCCCGTACACGACTGCGCCGGTTGTTCTGCGTAAGCTCTTAAAGGAAATCCCGAAAAGACCGAAGCCCCCGAAAATGACCGGGCCCACCCTCGGCAGTTGGGGGCTGCGGGATGACACGAACTCCAGAACAGCGATCGCTGTGCTCAAGAAGGTCGGGCTCCTCGGCGCTGGTGGAGAGCCGAACGACGCATACACGGACTTCATGAAGCAGGGTGTCGGACCGAAGACGCTCGCTCAGCGAATCAGGGAGACCTATCGGGTCCTTTTCGAGAATTCGCTCAACCCGCACACGGACTCAGACGAGGCGCTCAAGAACCTCTTCAACATCCACTCGGGCGGGGGCGACGACGCAATGCGCTTCCAGATTCAGACATTCAAGGCGCTTTGCGAACATGCTGACTTCGCTGGGGCGCAGGCCGAAGGAGCGTCATCCGACGGCCCAGCCGATCGAGGAACTGGTGTGTCCTCAGGCGCCGGGGCGCCGACCACCCCAGGTCTTCCTCCCGTGAAGATCGATCTCCATATTCACTTGCCTGAAAACAAAACGACGCGGGACTACGAGGCCATTATCCAGGACATCGCAAAATATATCTACGGGCGAACGGACGACGCCCGTGCTTGATGTTGGCAAGACAGCGGGAGTGATTGGCGGTCTAGCATCGATTGCTGGGCCGAAGAATGTCGCCTCGTCGTCCGGGTCAGCGAATGTCGCTGATGTCTGCGCCGCGCTGGACGAGTTCACGGAGTGCGTACGCTACCTTAACACGCGCCGCAACACCGGCGCCGTCTTGGCGCTCGAATCGGAGGCTGACGTCCAAGATGCCCTGTACCTGATTCTTCGGCCGTGGGTCAGAGATTTCGTACCGGAGAATCCGACAGGCAAGACTGGGAATCGTTTTGCAATCCGCGACTTTGCTTCGCGGTCGCTCCGCCTCGTGGTCGAAGCGAAGTTCATTCGCGACGCGGACCACGGCAAGGGCGTTTCGAAGGAGCTGCACGATGACATCGAGGTGTACCGGCACAATCCCCACTGCGACACGATCGTGTTCTTCATCTACGATCCGAACTCGCTGATCCCTGATCAGCGCGAGCTTCGGCGTACCATCGAGCAATCACGCGTCTATGACGGACGTCCGCTCGCGTGCAAGCTCATCGTCAAGCCGTAGACGCGGCGGCGAAAGGGGAAAGGGAGACCTTCTAAGCATGAACCAGGTTGTCCCTTTTTCTTCCCACAAGACCCACAATGTCGCCTGTTCTTGCGTTTTCTTTCCAACAGCGACACTGTCCCCCCAGGCGTGTCCGAGGGCGCCAGCCTAGATCACTCGACCGAGCCACTTCCAGAAACCAGGCCGGATTCCAACACCGCCCATCAGCACGATCACGCCGATGACCAAGACCCTGACATCCTGTTGGGCAACACCGCTAAGAGCAATGACGGCGCCAACAAGGACAACAAGGATCGAGATAGGATTTCTAGGACCAACGTTCTTGGCAGGCCGCTGCTGACGCATCCTTTTCTCCCTGCGGGGGAGAAGCGAGGCGGTCAGCCTGACCTTTGCGTTGACCAGACCCGGTAGAGCAAGCTGACCGGAACGCGCTCCTACCACCATAAATAGAACATTCGGGACGAGACGCAAGCGAAATCTTGGGCACGCCCCGGATTTATCGGCCGACGTTCCGTGAGCGCTTCCGAACGGTCGCGTCTAGGTAACTCCAACTTCATGATTGGTAAGTAGTTAATGAATTTGTGCGTATTTCCCTTGCATTCGGTTGGGTTGTGGTATACTTCACTGGAGGGCTGGAAACGGTCCCGGCGAAACAGAGGTGCCGGTTGCGGAGAGAGGAAGAGACGCTAGATTTCACAACGAGCTTGCCTTGACCAGACCCGGCAGCGCAAGCTGACCGGAAGGCGCTCCGTTCCCTTCCAAGAGCGGGGCGCTTTTTTGTCTCAGCAGAATTGCAGGATTCTGGGGACACCGTACCTATTTCGGCAAGCAAGGGTCGGGAGTCGTTTTCAAGCCCTCGACGCACCGCATCCCATTGGTTCGCTTCGCCCGTCACCTCGGGCGCGGCAGGATGGGACGGGATGAGGGACAGCCACCGATTATAGATACCCTAGACATGTCGGCGAACCGGAGTACGTGACGGTTTGGATGGAGTCGGTCTTGCCCCCGGAGGGGGCCGGGGAGCGTAGCCGCGGGTGGAGTCCCGGCGCACGCCGGGACGCAACCCGTGGACAGCGAATATAATGAGAAGTTCGCCCCGGCGGGGCGGAGGGAGCGACCGCACGCGGCAGGGCCTGCCTACCGCCGCCCCGCCGGGGCGGGGTGACATTGGGGGCCAACCACCACGGGTTCCGCCCGCCTGCGGCGGACTCCACCCGTGGCTACCATCCTCGGCCCCGTTGGGGCCAGGGCGGCGATCTCCGGTTCGACCCTGAAAGGGTCGGCTTTCGGTCCGGGGATAGACGACCCTTTCAGGGTCGAGGTCCTGGGGGGACCTGCGAACCGGGGGCGGCGCTCCGCTTGCCCCCGGCTATCACCGATCAGCCCTTCAGGCTGAAAGACGAATTCGCTTCGGCGTCGCCTCGGGCGCGGTATGCCGGGCGACACGCGGGGCAACCACGGAATAAGGGACGGTCACCTGTTATAGATATCCTAGACGCGCGCCCCGCCGGGGCGGGGGAACATGGGGGGGCGCCGGAGAAACGCCGCACGATTGCCGGCGGTCGTATAATGTGGGGCGTATCCGACCCTCCCCCTACCCCCTCCCTACGAGGGAAGGGGAATGGGGTTCGGCCGTTTCCTCCCTCCCTAGGAGGGAGGGGAAGTGTGTGTCGTGAGGTAGTTGCGTGCGCCGCGCTAAACCAGCATGCGTGTGCGGGTGCCGGTCGAACCGAGCCCGGAGCGCAAGCGACGGGCCCTGGGGCCCCGCGCTCGCGCTTGGGGCTCGGATTGTGGCGCGGACCCGAAGCACACGCCGGGGGATCGCCGCCCTTCTACTGCCGTGGCTGGTCACCTGTACCGCCCCCGGCGCGCTGGGCGATGTCTTCCACCTTAAGACCGGCGGCACGGTCGCGGGGCAGTTGCTCGAGACCGACGCCGAGAACTATCGGATTCGCACCACCGTCGGCATCGTCCACATTCCCGTCAGCGCGGTCGAAAGCATCGAGACCGCCCCGACGCCGTTCGAGGAATACGATCGGCGGGTGCAGCAGTTGGCCGACACGGCGGCGGAGCAGACTGCGCTCGCCGCGTGGTGCGACGAGCAGGGCCTCAAAGCGGAGCGGCGCAGGCACCTGTTGCGGGCCGTCGAGCTGGACCCGGATTACGACCCGGCGCGGCGGGCACTGGGGTACGTCCGCGTGGGCGCGTTGTGGGTCGATGGCCGGCGGGTCGTCGAGCGCTCCCCGGACGGTCAGAAAACGGAGGACGCCGCCCAGGCGGACCCGGAGCGGCTGGCCCGCGCGATCCAGAGTCAGTGGTACCTCCGCATTCGCGCGCTGAAGCAATCCCTGCTGGGCAGCACGATCGACCGGCTGGTTCAGGACGGCCGCACGCGCATCCTGGAGATCAAGGACCCGCTCGCGATCCTGCCGCTGTCGCAGGTCTTGAGCGAGGGCGACGTTGACTGCCGGGCCCTCTTGGTCGAAGCGCTCAGCCAGTTCCCCGAAGACGAAGCCACATTGAATCTGGCCGTCCTGGGATTGCTGGATCCGGACGCGGACATCCGCACCCGGGCCGCGACCGAGCTGGCGCGCCGCAAGGACCCCCGCGTGGTCAAGCAGTACCGCGCAGCGCTGCGCAGCGGCAACGACGTCATCGTGACGCGGGCCGCCGCCGGGCTCGGCCGCCTGGGTGCCGCTGAAGCCGTGCCGGACCTGATCGACGCGCTGACGGCGGGGCGCAACAAGTGGGTCGAGATGCCGGTGGACCGCTACTTTCTGGAGTGGGTGACGGTGTTCGCCGCCAGCACCGTCGTGCACCTCAGTGCCGGGATGAGCGCGACGCACGTGCCGCAGATCGGCGTGCACTGAGGGCCGGGCGGCTGCGGCCCGGTCGGGCTGGATTTTGGCGGGCGGGCGGACTGGCAGTGGCAGTACGTCACCGTCTACCGGACGGAGGTGCTGGAAGCCCTCAAGCGAATCACCGGGCAGAATTTCGGCTTCGCGCGGGAGCAGTGGCGGCGCTGGTACGAGGAAAACAAACCATGATTCGACGCGCCGCCGTAGCGGCCGGGCTCTGTCCCGGCCGTGGACCGGCTGCAAACCGGTCCCACATGCACGGCCGGCACGGCCGTGGCACCCGCTGGACCCCGGCGGTTACAAAGTATTGCTGCCTGTGTAGTACCTACTGACGCAAGGCGGGTTACACTATTTGTTGGAGGCCGGCGGACGGCCTCGTGGAGAGACGGCCGCGATGTCCATGGATTGCCCACGTTGCCGCACCGCCAACCCGGACGTGGCCCGGTTCTGCCGGAACTGCGGCTTGGGCCTCGCCGGGGGTCCGGAGGGCATCTTGGGGGCCGGGCGAGCCCCGACGGCCGATCCGCTGCCGCGCCCGGATGGATTCCAGCCGATTCAGCAGGCCGCGAATCTCTATTTCCGTTGGGAGGCGACCGGCGGCGGGACACCCCTGCTGGGCACCGAGTCGCTGGCGCTGACGGTTTTCAACGGCGGTTATGACTTGGCCCAGATCGTCCTGCGGGTGCTCGCTACGGGCAAGATCGGCCAAGTGCTGTGCACGATCGAGCGCCAAATTGAAGAATGGCCGCGGGGCAAGCTGCTGCAGCTTGAGATTCCGTCTTACGAGCTACCCGACCGGGTGCAGGCACTGAACGTGGAGTTGATAACCGCGGAGTTTGGCAGGCAGGAGTGACAACGGTCTAAGCGCTCAGAAGGGAGACAACTATGACACCCCTCATCGGCGTCGGCATCGTCCTTTTCATCCTCTTCCTGATCATCGTGGGCAGCGGCGTGTTCACGGTGCAACAGCAGACGCACGCCGTCGTGGAGCGGTTCGGGCGGTTCCGCAAGATCTCGCCGCCCGGCTTGAACTTCAAGTGGCCGATCATCGAGACCATCGCGGGCCGGGTCGGGCACCGCCTGCAGGAACTGGAGATCAAGGTCGAATCGAAGACCAAGGATGACGTGTTCGTGGACATCCTGATCGCGGTCCAGTACTACGTCCCGGAGGACGTGAATGCCGTGAAGTTGGCTTTCTACAAGCTGACCAATCCGCGCCAGCAGATCAGCTCGTACGTGTTCGACACCGTCCGGGCCCTCGTGCCGGACATGGCCGTCGACCATGTCTTCGCCGAGAAGGACAAGATCGCCTACGCCGTCAAGGAACGGCTCCAGGAGACCATCCAGCAGTTCGGCTTCATGATCCTGCAATCGCTGGTCAACGACATCCAGCCCGATTCCAAGGTCAAGGACGCGATGAACCAGGTCAACGCCAGCGCCCGGCTCAAGGAGGCCGCCAAGAATGAGGCCGAGGCCCAGAAGATTCGCGTGATCGCGGCGGCCGAGGCCGAGGCCCGCGCCAAGGAATTGCAGGGCGTGGGCATCGCCCGGCAGCGGCTGGCCATTGCCAACGGCTTAAAGGAATCGGTGGCCGCTTGCTCCGAGGCCGGCATCTCGCCGGAAGAGGCAACCAAGATGGTCCTGCTGACCCAGCACTACGACATGTTGACGGCGGTCGGGGCGCACAGCAAGTCCATCGTCATGATGGTGCCGTATAGCCCGCAGGGGATGTCGCAGGTCGCGGACCAGATCACCGCGGCGCTGCTGACGTCGGCGGAAGTGGAGCACGCGCTCGCGGCCGGCAAGACGCCGGCGAAGCCGGTCGCCCCGGCTGCGCGCGCCTGACGCGCCGTGCGGGGACGAAATGTCAGCCGATGACCTGCAAGCCTGGGCCCGCAAGCTCGTCGCGAGTGACAGTGAGTGGTCCTACTCGCAGACGCAGAACCCGGCGTACGTCAAATGGGCAGTCGCGGTCGTAACGGTTGCGCTGCTGGTGTGCCTCGGGATCGTGCTTGGCTTCGTTCCCCAGCCCGCGACGTTGCGCTGGCCGCTCGTCGTCCTGATGGGTCTGGGCGTCCTGTTTTCCGGGGCGTGCTATGGCGGCTTGCATGTCGCGGCGGACCGCCGGCAGTTGCGCGCGAGGCTCGGGGTCTGGCGGATTCCGCTCCTGCGGGTGCGCTGGGACGACCTCGCCGAAGCGACCGTCGAGGAATTCTCGCCGCTTCGCGACTTCGGCGGATATGGAATTCGTTACGGCAAGCGCATGTGGGCGTTCTTCTTCCGCGGCGGACGCGGCGTGGTGCTGAGCAAGAAGTCGGGCAAGCGCTACCTGATCGGATCGGACGACCCCGACGCGCTGCTGGCCGTGATCCGCGCCGCCGCCGCGCTGGCGGCGTAGTCCAGTAGGGCAGGTGGAGCCCGCCGCGGCGGACGACACCTGCCGCGCAGGCTCCGCCTGCTCGCCCGCGACGCCGACGCGCCGACGAAAATGACTCCCGCCCCCGTTTTTCCCGCCGGGTTGCTTTATAATGGAGGCAGGAGACCAACGATGCGAGCGGTTATCCTGCGACATGGCGAAGACGGCTTCTGGATCGTCGAATGTCCTTCGCTGCCGGGGTGCGTCAGTCAGGGCCAGACGAAGGCCGAAGCGATCGCCAATATCAAGGAAGCCATTGAGGGCTGGATCGAGACCATGAAGGCCCACGGCCAACCGATTCCGCAGGAGGACTTCGACACGCAGATCCTCTGCGTATGAGCAAGCTCCCGGTCATCTCGGGGCGCGAACTGGTGCGGGTCCTTGCTCAGGTGGGATTCCGGCTCGATCGGCAGCACGGCAGCCACATGATTCTGCTTCGGGCAGATCCTCCGACAACACTCTCCGTGCCCGATCACCGCCAGCTCGACCGCGGCACGCTGCGCGCACTCTTGCGGCACGCCGGTATTGGCCTGGAGGAATTCCAGCGTCTGCTGTGACCTCCCGAGGTTATGGCCGGGCCGAAAAAGACTCCCGACCCCCTTTCTTTCCCCGGGGCCGCTTTGGCGCTTCCACTCCTCTTGCCCGTCCTCCGCGGGGCAGTCACTTAAGAAGCGCTTGAAGGAACTCGCGCATGGGCGCCAGACACGCGCTATCCAGATCAAAATGCCCTTTCATAAACCCCAATCCGGCTCGATGGACCACCCGATCAGTAGCGCAAGCAGCGAGATACGCCTGTACGCGTGCCTTTCTCTCGACTTGCTCGGACTGGCAACCTTTGGCGGCCGATTTCTCAAGGCACTCAAAGAGCAGATTCACGCAGCGCCACGTGTCCACATTGCATGTGGAGTGGAGACAGATATCCTCGATGCTCCCAGCGCACTGGCCATCGGGCAGGATCGCGTACCCGCAGGCTCCTTTCGTGGTGCGCGCGACCTGAAACGCCGAGGCAGGAGCCTCGAAACCCGCGCTGGTCAGGATATCCCGCGCCGATGCGGCGGCGCGTGCCGCGTCTGCCTCGGCGTCGCGCACGATGCCCAGGGAATGGACGGGCGGTCCGGGTATCTTCATGGCAGCCGTTGTCCGAGGCTTCAAGTTGCCCGTTCCTTCAGCGTTGATGACATCGCAATCAGGCAGAGACAGATGCTTGATCAGTGCCCTGACGAGCCCTTCCTCGTCCTCACCCTCGGTGATTAGCAGAACCGAATGCCGGCGCTCCTTGACGTTCACCGCAGCTCCCACCCATTCTCGATCGCAGCGCAAAACTCGTCAACCGAATAGCTGACTACCTGTACTTCTCTGGAGTTCGGCTGTTGATCGAGGCGTATATAGCGGAACTTGTCGCCATACAGTTGATTTCGCAGACATGTTGCCGCTTCAAGACACTCGTAGCTGTGCGTCGTCGCAACGATTTGGCATGAGAAGTGCTCGGCAAGCTGCGCCAACCCTTCCCATAGCCTGGGGAGCTGCGAGTGGTGAATCCCGCTACCTACCTCGTCGAGCAGGAGAATGCCGCCCGACTTCACATGGAATGCCGCAAGGTAGTAGGATACCAATCGTGCCGCCCCGTCGCCCAAAGCCGGGAGCGGAATCTTCTTTGGCAGACCCACATCAGCATAGATCATGCCCTCGCCGGCCGCTATCGATGTCAGCGATCGTACATCCGGGAAAAACTGCCTGGTGAAGTCGATCAAATGGCCGCTGCTGCCCTCGATGTCCAAGAGGCCGAAGAGTTGCGCGTCCTCAGCGGCGCTGCTGCGCACACGGGGGCTCTGGTATTTGGCATTGGCCAAGTCAGCGCGGGACATGTTGCCGGAGAGCTTAAAATGGCCCTCGTCGATGTACACGAGTCCTTGCTCCAGCTCTTCGGCCGTATCGTCATCCGAGAGAATGACCTTCACAGCATCGGATGGTGCCGCAGGAGCGTGACCATACTGAGGGCTCGACGATGAGCCGAACTCCTGGGCCGCCTCGATTGGGACGGCCGGCACACGTTCTTGAGGATGATACGAGAAGCGCAGAGTCAGCCGTCTTCCTTTGTAGGTGGCGTGCAGCACGATGTCGTGGTCTAAGTTGTAGTCGTGGAACGCATGGCCAAACAGAAGCTCGGGCGTGCCGCCGAGCTTGCTGAAGCCGCGCCATGCCATGGAGCGAAGCAACAACTCCGGGTTGGTGCGATCAAAGAACAGGAAAATCGCCTCGAGAAGCGAGCTCTTGCCGCAATTGTTCTTCCCCCCGATAGCTGTTATCGGCGCGAGTTGAGGAACGTCGAGTGCGGTAAACGGCTTAAACCACTCTACACGGAACGACGAGAGCATGCGACACTCCCACGCGACAACGGTGCTCGCCTGCTCTGGCTGGCGAGCTGCATCCTGACGAGACTTTCTGTCTCCTCTGCCACACGAGGCAGCAGCTCGTGTTCAACGGTGCTCAGGATACCACCATCATCGTTTTTCAACCACCTTGCCGGCCGCGGGAAGGGAGTCGGCACGCTTCTTCAGCTCCGGATCGTCTCTTCGAACGACGGCGCGCGGATTTCTGCGGCGGGCAGGCTCTGCACGGGCCATTCTGCGCCGGCGGGGGTCGCGACCGCGGCTGCGGCGGGGGCATCGCGAGCGTTACAAGGAGTTCAAACTGACGGCGTTCTACGACCAGCCCAAGCAGCACCGCCACGTGCTGGCCACGGCGGGCGGTCCGGAGGCCGTGGGGCGTGGACTGCGGCGGGAGGCCCGGCGGCTGGAATTGAAAGCCGTAAACGAGGTCGTCGCGATCGTTGACGGGGCGCCGTGGATTCGCGGGCAACTCCAGCGTTTTGCGGGCTGTGACCACATCGGGCTGGACTTTTATCACTTCAGCGAATCCCGGCGCGCCGGGAGCCGAGGCGGCCCGGGCGTGTTTCGGTGAGGGCACGGCGGAGTCTGCGGCCTGGCGGCACAAAGTAGTTCACCTGGCGTTAGAACAGGATGTCGACGCGGTGCTGGACGAAATCACGCGGCAACGCACGGCCCTGCGTAGTCCGGCGAAGCGTGCCGCGTTGTCGCGGCTGCGGAACTACGTGGGGGAGCGGACGAGCATGATCCGCTATGCCGAAAGCCGGGCCCGGGGCTGGGACATCGGCAGCGGTCCGACGGAATCGCTCTGCAAAACCATGGCCCGGCGGCTCAAGGGCCCCGGCATGCGTTGGGACCCGGCCGGCGCCGACGCGGTCCTCAACCTCACCGCCCTACAGGACTCGAACGCCTGGGAGAACTACTGGAAACTGAGCCCCCAACGGAATTAGTCACACCCGGTCCGGGGGGGTGCGTGACGGAATCGGCAAGCACCTGCCCGCCGATTTCGTCACGCACCCGCCGACACGCCCCCCGTCCGCGTTACCGGCGACGACGGCCGCCGAGCAGCCCGGCCGCGGTTGCCATCAGCATGAGGCCGGCCGGCTCCGGGATGAAGCTCACTGCGCCGAAACTGACCGCCATGAACCCGCCGTGGTTGACCTGGTTGTACCCGCCCAGGCCGATCTGCCCGTTGGCATAGGTCGTGTCGATCAGGATGACCTGCGGCACCACGGGCTCCTGGCTGCCGACCGGCCATACCTTGACCGAAAGCTCAGACCCCATCGCCCCGGCGGTGAGGAAGTACTCCGTCTCATTCTCAACGGGGAAGGGAACGCTCGATCCGTTGACATAGGTGAAGTTGTCGAAAACGGTGATCCCGATCCGGTCCGGGTCGTTCTCGGCGAAGAAGCTGATGAAGTCCAATGCGCTCGCGTCGGCCCGCATGGGCACGAAGACGCAGGAGTTCCCATTGTGGATCGTGAAGCGGGCGGTGAGGAACCCATTCGCAAACGCGTTTGGATCGACAATGGACTGGTTGAAGAGCGACGCGGCCCCGACCGTCTGAGGCAACGGCGGCAACTCGAGATTGGATGTCAGGTGGTACTGGCCGCCGCTGACCTGGTAGTTGGTCCCGCCCAGACCCATTTGAGCCAGCAGATCCACGCGGGTCCAGGCGCTGTCGTTGCCACTGCTCCAGTCCTCGAGGGTGACGGCCGCCGCGGGGGCTGCCAAAATGGGCAGCAGCGCGGCGAGAAGCGCACATGCGCACAAACGACACAACCGTTCCACTTTCATTGAACTTCTCCTCTCTCCGAATAAGCGTGCAGCCCAACCGCAGGGGCGCGGATAGGTAGCGCCCACAAAATTAAGATACGGACTGGGGCCACAGGTGTCAATACCTTGGGTCGTTGAGTCATTCCCAGTGTGGGGTGTGGGACCGGTTTCCAACCGGTCAAAAAGTCGAAACCGCACGGCCGATCCACCGCGGCGGACCGTGGCGCCCGGCAAAGAAGCCTTGTGCCGCTCGGGCGGCGGTGCTATGCTGAATGCAGCGCGGGGAACTGGTGCTGAGGCCCGTGTGGGGCGGCGTTGTTGTCCTGCGCGGCGTGGCAGACCGTGCATTGACGCGCTCAGCCTGCCGCGGGCCTTCATCTCAGGGAAAGGATGGCGAGCCATGAGAAACGCGAAGCGGGCGCTCGGGTGCCTTGCTGTCGGGCTGCTGACGGCGATTGTGGCAAACGCCCAAGATGCGGGGTCAATCGTCGGGTGGGGTGTCCAGGTTGTCGTGCCTGAAGGCGCGCTAACCGACGTCGTGGCCGTCACGGCGGGCGCGTGCCACAGTCTCGGCCTGAAGGCCGACGCCTCGATCGTGGCGTGGGGATGGAACAACTACGGCCAATGCAACGTCCCGGCGCCCAACAGCGCCTTCGTCGTCGTCGCGGCGGGCTACGAGCACAGCCTGGGCCTGAAGGCCGACGGCTCGATCGTGGCGTGGGGACGCAACAACTACGGCCAATGCAACGTCCCGGCGCCCAACAGCGGCTTCGTCGCCGTCGCGGCGGGCGACTGGCACAGCCTGGGCCTGAAGGCCGACGGCTCGATCGTGGCGTGGGGATACAACAGCTACGGCGAATGCGACGTCCCGGCGCCCAACAGCGGCTTCGTCGCCGTCGCGGGGGGCGGGTACCACAGCCTGGGGCTGAAGGCCGACGGCTCGCTCGTGGCGTGGGGATGGAACGACTACGGCCAATGCAACGTTCCGGCGCCGAACACGGGGTTCGTCGGCGTCGCGGCGGGGTACTACCACAGCCTGGGCCTGAAGGCCGACGGCTCGATCGTGGCATGGGGACGCAACGACTACGGCCAATGCAACGTCCCGGCGCCCAACAGCGGCTTCGTCGGCGTCGCGGCGGGCTACTTACACAGCCTGGGCCTGAAGGCCGACGGCTCGATCGTGGCGTGGGGCTCCGGCAGTGCCGTGCCGGAGCCGAATGCCGACTTCATTGGTATCGCGGCCGGCGACTACCATTGTCTCGGCCTGAAGGCGGATGGCTCGATCGTGGCGTGGGGAGGCAACAACCAGGGGCAATGCAACGTTCCGGCGCCCAACAGTGACTTCGTCGCCATCGCGGGGGGCGCGCAGCACAGCCTCGGCCTGAAGGCCGACGGCTCGATCGTGGCGTGGGGATACAACCTGTACGGCCAATGCAACATCCCGGCGCCCAACAGCGGCTTCGTCGGCGTCGCGGGGGGCGCCGGGCACAGCCTGGGCCTGAAGGCCGACGGCTCGATCGTGGCGTGGGGATGGAACTGGTGGTACGGGCAATGCAACGTCCCGGCGCCCAACAGCGACTTCATCGGCGTCGCTGCCGGGCATTCCCACAGTCTCGGTCTCAAGTCCGACGGCTCAATCGTGGCGTGGGGAAATAACGGGAACGGCCAATGCGACGTCCCGGCGCCCAACAGCGCCTTCGTCGGCGTCGCGGGGGGCGACACACACAGCCTGGGCCTGAAGGCCGATGGCTCGATCGTGGCGTGGGGAGACAACGGGCACGGCCAGTGCAACGTCCCGGCGCCCAACAGCGGCTTCGTCGGCGTCGCGGGGGGCCACGCGCACAGCTTGGGCGTGAAGGCCGACGGCTCGATCGTGGCGTGGGGAGACAACGGCTACGGCCAGTGCAACGTCCCGGCGCCCAACAGCGCCTTCGTGGCTGCCGCGGGGGGCTGGTCCCACAGCCTGGGCCTGAAGGCCGACGGCTCGATCGTGGCGTGGGGAGACAACGGCAACAGCCAGTGCAACGTCCCGGCGCCCAACAGCGGCTTCGTCTGCGTCGCGGCGGGCTGGTACCACAACCTGGGCCTGAAGGCCCATTACGGCGACCTGAATTGCGACGGCACGGTTGACTTCGGCGACATCAACCCGTTCGTGCTCTACCTGTCGAACTTCGCCGGCTGGCAGGCCACGTTTCCCCGCTGCCATGCCCTCAACGGCGACATCAACGGCGACGGCACCTACGGCCAGTGGTCGCTGGATGACATCAACCCGTTTATCGCGCTGCTGGTCGGCGGCGGTTGACGCACGGTGGCATGCCCGTCGCCTGGAGCGGACGTGTCCATGGCGGCGACCCCTTGAAAGGCAGGGCGCGTTCGCTGCGGCGGACTTGACCTGCCCTACCCTTGCCCTACTCCTTCTTCGAGAAATCCACCTTCGGCACCTGCTTCGCCGCCTCGGGGGCCTCGAAGTACTCCGCCGGCTTGACCTTGGCCCAGCCGGCGTAGACGCGGCCGAGCAGCCCGCGGCCGAACGTGTTCAGCTCGCGGACGGCGTCGTTGTAGCGCATGCGCTCGACCGCGATCCGGTTCTCCGTGCCTTCAAGCTGCGTCTGGAGGTCCTGGAAGCTCGCCTGGGCTTTCAGGTCAGGGTAGGTCTCTTTCAATACCAGCAGCCGCGAAAGCGCCCGCTCCAGCCCGTTGGCCGCCTCGACCTTCTCCGTCTGGTTGCCGGCCTGGAAATACTTCGTCCGGGCGTTGGCGATGTCCGTGAAGATGTCCTTCTCGTGGGCGGCGTAGCCCTTCACGGTCTCGACGAGATTGGGGATCAGGTCGTACCGCCGTTGCAGGACGTTCTCGACCTGGGCCCAACTGCTCTTTACGGTCTCGTCGAGCTTGACGGCCTTGTTGTAGCCGCCGTAGGCACAACTGCCGAGCACGAGCCCGACGATGACGACCACGAACACGAGGCCGAGGAGCCTGCTGCCGAAGCTCGAGTGTTTGCTCATGTTGATCGCCTGCCCACAGGTATTGCAGAAACTGGCCGCGGGCGACACCACGCCGCCGCATTTCGGACACGTGTTACCAGCCAAAGGACGCACCTCCGCCCCCCGAATGACCACCTCCGCCGCCGCCGCCGCCAAAGCCGCCACCGCCAAACCCGCCGCCACCGAAGCCGCCGCCCCAGCCACCGCCACCCCAGTTGCGATGGCCATGATGCCCGCTGCTCATCCCTCCGAGTAGCAGCCAGAACCACAGGCCATCGGTGTACCGTCGGTTGCGGTAGATGTGGTAACCGCGGCCAAAGAGTGACGACAGCACGATAAACACAATAATGAGGATGAGCAGTACAGAGCCGATGGGCGCGGCCGTCCGGCGGGCGCGCAGCGTGCGGGCCGGCATGCCGCCGATGGTCACGCCGGCATCGCTGGCCACCTTGTTCGCCAGTACCAGCGTGCCTTCGTAAATGCCGCGGCCGTAGTCGCCCTTCTTGAAGAAGGGGGCGAAGACCTCGCGGCCGATTCGCCCGCAGAAGGCGTCGGGCAGCACCCCTTCCAGGCCGTAGCCGACTTCGATCTTGGCCCGCCGGTCCTGGACGGCGACAACGAGCAGCACGCCGTTGTCCTTGCCCTTCCGGCCGAGCTTCCAGCGTTCGAAGGCACGCACGGCGTAGGTCTCGATGGCTTCGCCGCCGGTGGTCTTCACGGTCAGCACGATCATCTGGGCCGTGGTTTTCTGCTCCAGTTCCTTGAGATACCCGTTCAGCTTTTGGAACGTGCCACGCTCGATCACGCCGGCCAGGTCGACCACGTAGTCGGTGGGCCGGGCCGGCAGCTGCTGGGCGGCGGCGCTGCCGGGCAGCGTCGCGACCAGTAAGGCCGCCAGCGCGAAGCGTGCCGCGGGCAACAGGCTGTGCCGATTCACACTCATGGCATTCGCTGATGGTAGACCGGAATTCGTCCGGCTCACATTCCGCAGTCGGACGATCTTTGTAATCAGCCGGCCGGAGCGTCGAGCTTGTCCACGTACTCCGCCAGGGTGGCCAGATCCGCATAAAAGCGCTCGAACGCGGCGAAGTCCACGTGGCGCGCGTCGGCCACCACCCCCGCGAGCCCGGCGAGCTTCAGGCCCGTGACGTCGGCGGATTGCCCGGCGAGGTCTGCCGACAAAGGCGGCAGCTCGCGGCCCGCCAGATACAGCACGCCGCGCAGCACGCGCGTGGCGCGCTCGGCTTCGTGCCGACACAGCTCGCCCAGATGTTTGTACTTCCCCGCGGCGGCCAGCAGTCCCTGGCGCAGGTGGAGCAACTCGCTCTTGAGCTCGCGCTCGCATTGCAGGCGGACGTCGGCGTGCCGGAACTCGAGCCCCGCGAAGTGGTCTTCGCCGCACAGCAGAACGTGCTGGTGCCGGATTTCGAGCAGCTCCAGCGGGAAGGTATCGCACGACGCCGCGATGTACTGCGGCGTCATCATCAGCGGGGCCCGCAGTCCCAGCTTGCCAAGTCGCACCCCCTCGCGCGCGAGCTGGTCCAGCATGTGCAGATCGAATCGCCGCAGCACGGCGACGCTCCGCGCGGGCGTGCCGCGGTAGAGGGGGTCATCCACGAGCCAGCCGCCGAACGCGCTCAGCTCGAGCAAGCCGTCTCCGGCCAGGCGGGCGAGCAGCGGCATGAGCTCGCGAAACGCCGCCCGCGTGTTCGCCGGCAACTCCTTGATGTCGAGGCTCAGTTCGGTCATAGCGGCACCTTGTCCATGCCCAGCGCGGTAGCGGCCGACCCATGTCGCATGCCTGCAACACGGTGAAGGGGTGCTTCGTCACGAAGCATTGTATGGCTCTCGCATGGCACCGCCAGCATGCACGCCACGGCCCTGCTTTCAGGAAAAATCGAGTCGGTCCGGAGGACGCGGGCGTTTATGATGTAGTGGTCCGGTCCGCCCGCCGCGGCGGGCCGATCGGAGCCTGTGCGGCTCGGTTACTTGCAGCCCGGCGACGCTGACGGTAGTTGCGTCCGGGCCGTAGAGAGGACGCCCATGCGACCGATTGATCGAATCGCCCTGCCCGTCATCACGCTCCTGGTGACGGTGAGTGGGGCCGCCGTACCTGCCGTTCAAGCCCAGGCCACGCCGCAGGGCCGCTACGCGGCCAACCTGGTCGATCAGGCTCAGTATGAATACGTACACAACAACCTGCTCTACACACACGACGGGGACGACTGCGACGATGGCCCGGCGCACGACCTGCGGCGCACCGCCATCCAGACCATGCTGACCAGCTTCGGGCTGTCCACGACGCTCGCCCCGTTCACCTACGCCGGCCAGACGTACTACAACGTGGTGGCCGAGCTGCCGGGGACGACGCGCCCGGACGACATCTACGTCTTCGGGGCCCACTTTGACACGGTGGGCAACCCCGGCGCGGACGACAACGCCAGCGGGATCGCGGCGCTGCTGGAAGTTGCACGGTTGGTCTCGCAATGGCCCGCCGCGGCGACGATCCGCTTCATCGCCTTCGACCGCGAAGAGCAGGGTCTCATCGGCAGCGACGAATATGTCGGCGCGCACGTGGGCGACAACTTCGTCGGGATGATCGCGTGCGACATGCTCGCGTATCGCGGGGCGATTCATACGCTGGCGCGCATCTACGGCCGCGAGCAGTCGGACCCGGTCAAGTACGCCCTGGCCGCCGCGCTGACCGAGTACGCCGGCATCCAGTCCGACGTCGATGGCATGCTCGACCGCAGCGACCACGCGCCGTTCGAGTGGCGGGGCTTCCAGGCGGCGCGGCTGGTGGAGTACGACTTCTGGACGAATCCGTACTACCACGAGATGTCGGATTCGGCCGATACGCCGGGCTGCATTGACTACGAGTATGCCACGGCCCTCACGCGTGGCACGCTGGGCTGGCTGGTGGACGCGGCCGGCGTCTGGCCAGCTCATCCGGCCGGTGACCTGAATTGCGACTACAACGTCGACGTCGGCGACGTGAATCCGTTTGTGCTGGCCCTGAGCGATGAGGCGGGCTACCAGGCCCAGTACCCGGACTGCCCCTGGCTGAACGCCGACACCAACGGCGACGGGCAGGTGGATTTCGGCGACATCGGCCCGTTTGCCGCGGCCCTCTTCGGCCCATGCTCCGCGCCGCAGACGGTCGGTGAGCTGACGCCGGTCGGCGAGGGAATGGATGATTGGTTTGGGGCCGCAGTCGCGGTCGATGCCAACCTGGCCCTGGTCGGGGCCCCGGGGGATGACAGTTTGGGCAACGGGGCGGGTGCGGCCTATGTGTTCGAGCAAACCGGCGCCAGGTGGGTGCGGGTCGCCAAGCTGACCGCGTCGGATGCGGCCGAATACGACACCTTTGGCAGCGCTGTCGCCATCAGCGGCGACGTCGCGGTGGTCGGGGCGCCAAGCCATGACGGTCAAGCCGTGGACGCGGGCGCGGCGTACGTATTCGAACGGGCGGATGGGGTTTGGACCGAGGTTATCCAGTTGACCGCTTCCGACGGAGCGGACTGTGACGGCTTCGGCCGTTCAGTCGCCATCAGTGGCGACATGCTGGTGGTCGGGGCCGACGGCAACGACGAACAGGGGTTCGACGCCGGGGCCGCGTACATGTTCCAGCGGGTCGATGGAGTCTGGACGCCGGCGGGCAAGCTGACCGCGTCGGACGGGACGGACGGCGACGCGTTCGGCGTCGCGGCGGCGATCAGCGGCTCGACGCTAGTGATTGGGGCGTACCGCAACGCCGGCGGGAGCCCCGGTTCGGCCTACGTATTCGAGTCGGTCGACGGTGTCTGGACCGAAACCGCCAAGCTCGCCGCGGCCGACGGGGCGGCGGGGGACAACTTCGGCCACGCGGTGGCCATTCACGGGGACACCATCGCGGTGGGCGCCTCAGTGCCGGTGGAGTGGGGCGATGGTCCGGGGGCGGCGTACGTGTTCGAGCGCGTCGGGACCGCCTGGACGCAGACCGCCAAGCTTGGGGCGTGGGTGCACACCCACACGATCTCGGTCGCTACCAACGGCGACGTGGTGCTGGTCGGACGGGACATCGGCGACGTCCCCGCCAATGCCGGCGAGGTGTACATCTTTGACCACGTCGGAGGCACCTGGGCACCCGCCGCGGCGGGTGGCCGGCTCCGCGCGTACGACGGCGTCACGGGCGACTTCTTCGGCACATCGGTCGCCCTCAGCGGCACGACCGTCGTGGCGGGCGCTGTCTGGCACTTTGAGCCACCGGCCGCGATGGGTGCAGCGTATGTCGTTGACCTAAGTGGAGACGGCGTTCCGTGGATCGCGCAGCAGCCGGTCGATCAGGCGGTCGGCGTCGGCGGGTCGGCGACGTTCAGCGTCGTTGCGGTGGGGCCAGGCGAGTTGAGCTACCGTTGGCGGAGAGGGGGCCGGCGCCTAACGGATGACGGGCATATTTCCGGCGCGACCACAGCAACGCTGACCATAAACCCGGTCGGTCCGGATGACGCGGGGGTGTACGAGGTCGTCATCCGCGGCCTCTGCGGGGCGAATACCAGTGACGGCGCGACGTTGACGATCGTGGTCGCAGCCGACTGACCGGTCGGTCAAGGCCGCCCTGGCGGACCAGAAGCGGACGCAGTTTTGATCGCGTGCTATGCCGCACGGCGGAAACGAAGCACCAACGCCGCCAGGCCCAAAAGACCCAGCGTCGTCGGCTCGGGGACGCCCAGGTACAGGTGTACCAGGCCGTCGCCGGCCCCGATGAGCACGTCGGACAGCCCGTCACTGTTCCAGTCGCACACGAAAGGCCGCGAGCGCGGCGTGCCCGGCAGGTGAATCGGAACGCCATCGGCGGTGACGTACGAGTAGTAGGAGAAACTCGGATTGGCATCCGTTCCGTTGTTGGGGTAGAGGAGCAGTTGGCCCTCGGTGTTCCCGGTCAGCAGGTCCTTCTTGCCGTCGTCGGTCAGGTCGAGCACCACGGGACTGGAGCGCTGGGTGGGTACAACCAGGTCGGTGCCGCCGGACTGCACCAGTATCTGCGTGAGAAAGTCAGGGGCCGTGTCGGTCCCCTCGTTGATGAAAACGTGAATCTTGCCGTCCAGCCCTCCGATGACTAGGTCTTTCCGGCCATCGTTGTTCCAGTCGACCATGATGGGCGTCGCGCGGGCGCCCACGTTGATGTTCACCTTGGAGCCGAGCTGACCCACTTGGAGGTTGATCCCACCGTCAAATGTCGGCGCGGCGTCTGTACCGATGTTCGTGTACAGCAGGACCGTGCCGTCGGCCTTGCCGACCACGAGGTCCTTGCGACCGTCGGCGTCCCAGTAGGTTGTGCGTCCGAAGAGCCCCAGGCAGCCGCTGGCCGGCACCGTGAGGTCCGCCCCGTTGGACTGGGCAAAGAAGTAGCTCGAGAACTGGGGGGCCGCGGGCGCGCCGGTGTTAACGTACACGCGGAGCTTTCCTGGCGGGTAGGTGCCGTTGCCCTGACCGACGATCAGATCGCCGAGTCCGTCGTTATTCCAGTCGACGAAGGCCGGCACAGAGTGGCCCGGCACGCTCAGGTTCACGCCGCCAGCCTGCACGATTTGTTCGGCCCCGAGGTTCAAGATGCTCGCGGCCGCGGGGGGCAGCAGCAGATGCACTGCAACCAGCAGAGCACTGGCTGGAAATAATGGGCTAATATAGGTATTGATTCTCATTAGGCGCCTCCTACCCATCTCCGTCGCGGTGCTCCACGCGCCGCAACTGACACCAACTTAATCAACATAACGCCTGAGGCACCCAAACGCAATTACGAATTCGGCTGCACCCGCGGTCAGCATCGTTCCAAGGCCTTTACGTCCAATAAGTTAGCTTCTTCACGGAATCCCGGGAAGCGCCGACCCGACGCGGGCGGGCGATCCGCCCTCCTGGGTGGCGCCTGAGCGGATGACGTCGCTCAGTCGTACACCGGCGCCGGCGGCGGCAGGGGCTGGAAATGCGCCGCGCAGCGTGGCTCGTACTCGCCGGGGCCGCCCACCATCTGGCCGGCCACCACGGGCACCATGCGCTGCGAGAACGGGGCCGGTCGCCCGCAGACCGTGCAGGGCGCCTCCATCCGTTCGACCTCGTCCGCCAGCTTGGCGAGCTGCGGTAGCGGCGGGAAGGGCTGTCCCCAGGCGTCGTGATCGATGCCCGCGACGAGCACCGTGCAGCCCACCGCACGGAACTCCCAACACACGCGGACCAGGGCCTGGCCGAAGAACTGCGCTTCATCGATGCCCAGCACCTCGGCATGCGCCGCTTCCCGGAGAATGTGCGCCGCACTCGCGATGGCCATCGCCGGAAACTGGCGTCCGTCATGTGTGGTCAGCAGCTTCGGGTCATAGCGCCGGTCGAGCTCGTGCTTGCACGCCACCACGCACCGACCAGCCGCCTGGGCGACCGCGAGGCGCTCGATCAGGCGGGCGGTCTTGCCGGCGAACATGCCGCCGCAGATGAGCACGAGACGGCCGGGGCTATCGTGATGCGGGTCTGCCGGCATGTCGGTTCTCTTACGCGGAGCCTGGCACATAGCGGAACACGCAGTCAAACAGCGCGCCGTTCAGGCGCGCGGCGACGGCTTCGTCCTTCAGCAGCGCCACGGAGACCGCGTCACAGCAAAACCGGGCGTGGAAGTTGCTCTCCACTGCTCGGCCCATCCCGTGCAGGATAATCAGGTCCGCGTCCCGGGTCGTCCGCACGAAACCCTCCGAGAGTTGGGTCAGATCGAGCAAGGGCAGCCGGCTGCCAGTGGGGGCCACCCTCAGGCGCCCATCGTGTACCGCGGCGGCCAGGAAAGGATCGAGGCCAGCGCAGCGCTTCACCAGCGGGGCGAGCTCCGCCGCTGTGATGTCGTTCAATGCCGGGCTGGTATTGGCCGCCAGCGTGACGCGCGCCCCAGCCTGCACCATCCAGCGCGCCAGCGGCAGACAACCCAGGACGACATCGCTGCCGGCGTTGTCCACGAAAAACAGTACATGATGAAAGGGGGGTCCCTCTTCCCAGCGGCGCCACCAGGCCGGGGCGTCATTCCGTAGCCACCGTCGTTCCGCCTGCCTGGCCCGGGATTCCCGAAACGCCGCACTCCCCTCCTCGTGAGACCGCGCGGTCGCCTTCGAGCCCAGGTCGAACAGGTTGCCGGCCATCAGGCCGTCCACGAGCAGCTCCTGTCGGGTCGCCGGCGCCGCGGCGTCCAACTCGGCCAGCACACCCGGCAGGAGCTCGAGTGCGACCTCGTTCGCCCGTTGCTTGACGCCGCGGAACGGATCGTGGAAGCCGTACTCCGCCGATACGCGCCGCCTCAATTCGGTGAAAAGCAGGATGTCCACGCGTCCGTACCGCTCGGGGTGCGCCTGCAACTCGTCAAACACGGCCAGGTAGGCGCGCCGGAAGTCCGCGAGTTGCTCGCGTGTCGGCCCGTACTCCGCCTGGATCAGGGGCACGAGCACGTCGTCGAGGTGCCAGTGGAATAGCGCGTCCCAATAGGCCCGCCCTTGGGCATCGGTCTGCAGATCCCAATCGCACGGCCGGTAATGATCGGGGTCTGCCAGTTGGGTCAGAGAGGCCATTCGTCGTCCACAAGCTGTCAGCGCGGCCTTTGCCGCCTACAATGTGCGACATGATGATCGCCCCGCAGGATTATCACAACGTGCGGACCTGGCTGGAGGCTTGCCGGCGGCCCTTGCTCGTGACGCATCGGCGGCCCGATGGCGACGCCCTCGGCGCGCTGGCCGCCCTGACGCTGGTGCTGCGCGGCTGGAAGCAGGATCCGCGGCCCGCGTTGTACGAGCCGTTTCCGCCGCGCTACGCGCTGCTGGCCGGCCTGACGGCGTGGCACGACTGGGGCCAGGAGCACGGGAAGCTGACGGCGGAGTGTGACGCCCTGGTGATCCTCGATACGTGCGCCGCGGCGCAACTGGAGCCGCTGGCCGGGTACCTGCCGCACGCCGCCCGCACGCTGGTCATCGACCATCACGCGACACGCGACCCGCTTGCGACACGTGCCACCGACCTCTGCCTGTTCGATGAGTCCGCCGGTGCCGTTTGTCTGCTGATCGCCGAGTGGATGAAAACGGCGGGTGTGGCGCTGACCGCGCCGATCGCGACCGCGCTGCTCACGGGTCTGGGGACCGATTGCGGCTGGTTCCGTTTCGCCAACACCGATGCGCGGATGCTGCGGAAGGCGGCTGAGCTGAGCGAAGCAGGCGCGTCGGCCAATGCCATCTACCGGGCCATCTACGAGCAGGACCCGCCTGCGAAGCTCCGTCTCATCGCGCGCATGCTGGAGACGCTCGAATCGCACGCCGGCGGCCGGCTCGCCGTGATGTCACTGCGCAAAACGGATATTGAGGCGGCCGGCGCCGACCGCGCGCTGACGGAAGATTTGGTCAACGAAGCGGGCCGGCTGGCCGGGATGGAAGCCACGCTCCTGTTCACCGAGGAGCGCGACAGCAGCGTCCGCGTCAACTTCCGCAGCAAGAGCACGCTGGACGTGGCGGCACTCGCCAGCCGCTTCGGCGGCGGCGGCCACACGCGCGCCGCAGGCGCCCGGCCGGCGGGGACATGGGACGAAGTCGTGCCGCGGGTCATTGCGGAGACGTTGGCAGCCTTGGGTTCCCCGCCCAGGTAGGGCAGGTCAAGCGAAGCGCCAGCGCAGCGCGACCTGCCACGAGCGCTGCGCCGCCAGGTCGCGTTACGCTTGCCCCGCCCGGATCAGGAAGCATAGGCCGGCAGGTCGCGCTGCGCTTGACCTGCCCTACAGGTTCTGCTTGATGAACTCGTTTTGCAGATTGTCCCAATGCGTCCCGCCGACGCCATGGCCGGCCGTCGGGTATAGCATCAGCTCGAAGTCCTTATCCGCGTCCTCCGCCGCCTGGATGAACTGCATGATGTTCGTGAGGTGCACGTTGTCATCCATGACGCCGTGCGCGAGCAGCAGCCGGCCATGGAGGTTGCCCGCCGCTTCGACCGCCGACGCCCGCTTATAGCCTTCGGGATTCTTGTCCGGCATTTGCATCAGTCGTTCGGCATATACCGAGTCGTAGTTCCGCCAATCGGTCAGCGCTGAGCCGGCGATGGCCATCTTGAACATCTTGCTGTGCGTCAGCGCATACACACCGAGGTAACCCCCGTAGCTGTGCCCGACGATGCCGACACGTTTCAGGTCCGCGTTTTCATGTTCAGCGAGCCAGCGGAGACTGGTCTCCAGATCGGCCAACTCCGTGACGCCGAGCTTCGGGTAGGCATGCCACGCGCTCACGGCGCCCTCGCCGCTGGCGGAATAGGGGTCGCAGGCCCAGATGAGGTAGCCTTGCTGCGCCAGCCATTGCTGGAAGATGTACCCATCGCCGCCCCAGCGATTGTGTACTGACGGCATGTGCGGCCCGCCGTACACGAACATGAACACGGGATGCTTCTTGGGCAGCAGGCCCTTGGGCGGACGGATGATCTCGGCGTTGAGGCAATAGCCCCCCGGCGTGGGGATGCGCAGGACCTGCGGCGGACTGAGCCGATACTCGGCCAGCGCCGGTACGTCGTTCGCACTGATGACCCGCACGAGCTTGCCATTGCTCCAGCGCATGGACACTCTCGTCGGGGTCGTGATATTGCTGAAGGTATCGATGAAGTAGGTGAAGTGCGGGTCAAAACTGACGTTGTGGCTGAAGCCAGGCGCGGTCAACCGGCGGACCTCGCTGCCCTGCAGCCAGACGCGGTACGCATGCGTCTCGACCGGGCTGTCGCGTGTCCCGGAGAAGTAGATCCAGCCGCTGTCCGCATCGAGGCCGTACAGCTCGCGGACCTCCCACTCGCCCGCGGTGAGGCGCGCGATGAGCAGTCCCTCGCGGGTGTAGTGGTACAGGTGCTGCCACCCATCCCGCTCGCTGAGCCAGAGAAAGGAACCGTCCGGCAGCCACTGGGGCGGCGTCTCGTGCTCGATCCAGGCGGGGGACGACTCGTGCAGCAGGGTGCGCGCGGCTCCATCGGCCGGATCGGCCTCGTTCAGATCGAGCCAATGCGACTCGCGGTCCTGCACGCCATAGATGACCCGGCCGTCCGGCGACCACGAGACGCGGGTGATGAGGATGTCGGTGCCTTCGTACGATGACAGGTCGGCCCAGACGGTGTCGCCGCCGTCCGCGCGGACAATACCGAGTCGTGCGCTGGGGTTCGGATCGCCAGCCTTGGGGTAGCGCAGCGGCTTAACGGTGGGATGGATCGGGAGGCAGTCGACCAGTGGGTAGGTGGGCACCTTGCTTTCGTCGAGCTGCAAATAGGCGATAGAGCCGCCGTCTTTGGACCACCAGTAGGACCGCCAGTTGCCACGGCCGTAGATTTCTTCCTGATACACCCAGTCCAGGACGCCGTTGAGCAGGGTCGCGCTGCCGTCCGTCGTCAGTTGGGTCTGCTGCCCCGTCGCGGTGCTGATCGAGTAGAGGTTGTAGTCCTGAATGAACGCGACGTACGTGGCATCGGGATTAAACGTGATCTCGCGCCGGCTGGCCGCCTCCTCCGTGAGACGTCGCGGCGTACCGTCCGTGAACCGGTAGAAGTACAGCCGGTCCTTGTGTTCCAGCAGCGCGGCCGTGTAGTCGGCGCTAAGCAGCGTCGGCCAGCGCGCCAGGTGCTCGGCAGCGGCCTGGTCGAAATCCTCGTGCGCCTCGAGCGCTGCCTTGAGCGCCGCGCAGTCGTACGCCGGCGTCGCCTCGCCGGTGAGCGCATCTACTCGCGCGAGAACTCCGTCGCGGCGTTCGAGATAGTGCTGCCCGTCAGGCAGCCACTGCAAGCCCGCGGCATGGGTGCCGTTGAAGTCGACCCGCCCGCTCCCCCAGAGCACGGCCGCCGTCAGGGGTCTTTTGCCACCCAGCGCTGGCGCAGCGCACCCCACGAGCGGCGGAATCACCAGGACGACCAGCGCTACAAGGATGCCGCGGGTGCGGCATCGATGAAGACGGGGAATTAGCACGGGTACACTCCTCATACCTCGGGTCGAGCAGTCTCCGTTCGCCGCGACATCCTATCTATTACCGGCCGCGAGGGAAGCACAGCGGCTCTGGGTTGGCCGGGCCGCGGCAGAGCCGATTGTCCGTGCGTCCCGTCCGTACAGCTTCGCGGGGCGACCGGCCGTTGCGTGTCGCGCGGGTTGGCGTTCTGATGTTGTCCGCGCGAGTGGAACCACGGATGGACTTTACCAACTCCACGGACCTGGACAGCGTGCGGCTGCAGCGCCTGTTCGTGCGGCACGCCGGGCCCTATCGCCACGACAAGCTGGCGGTCCGCGTGCGTCACAGCCGGGGGGCCGATTTCTCCGGGACGTGCTTTTACGCGCACGCCCGCATCTACGTGAACCTGGGCCGGGAGAACGCCTACCCGTACCTGCTTGGCACGCAGGTCGCCAAGTCGCAGTCCAACCGCACGCATTGGTGGCGGGAGACCTATCGCCTGGTCGTCGCGGACGCCTACCAGCTCGCCCTGTTCGTGTTCCTGCACGAGTTCTATCACTACCTGGTCAAGCAGTCCGGCCGCAGCCCGCGGCGGAAAGAGGCGCTGTGTGACCGCTTCGCGGCCCGCGCGCTGGTGGACTACTACGGCGCCCGGCTCCTCGATTCACGCGGCCGGCCGGTGGCCCGCAGCCGGTGGGACTTCCAGGACGTGCACGCCCTCGTCGCCGCGGCACCCAGAGCCGGCAGGCAGGGCGAGCTGTTCGCGGGGTTCCAGCCGCGCGCGATCCCCGTGACCATCCGCGGCGCGCAAACAGGCACGCGCCGGAAGCTACAGCAGCGGTGAGTGGTTTGCGCGAAGCCACGCGGAAACGTCCGCTCGAAGACGCTGCGCGAGCTGCAACATCTCCGCCGCGTCCTGATCAGAGACCGTTCCCGCGCGCTCGTAGCCGCCGATGTTTCGCCGCTTGCGAAACTGATCGAGTTGGGCGACGAGCGTGGCCTCCGCGCCAATCGTGAACCGCAGCGACTGAAGTACCCGAAAGTGATGGCCCTCACGGGCAGCGCGATACCCGGCCGCCGCCTGAAGCGCGGCGTTGTAGGCTATGTTCAGGCGCCAGTCCGCACTCAGGTCCGCCGCCTGCGCATCAGCGAGGTCGCGGTCGACGACGCCGAGCAGCTCGCCGATCTCCTGCCGACTGGTCTGGTGCTGCACCAGCCGTCGGCTCTTGAGCCACTCTTGCAAGCTCACGCTCGTCTCCGATCAGGAACAATTTGGGGTCGCGTGCGAGACTGGTCACGAAGTGATGGCCGGCCGCCAGCTTGCGTGTGAACTCCGCCGGCGGATAGACCGTCGGGTTCACCTCACGCGCCAGCTTCTCCTGCGCCGGTCCAAGGGCATTCACGACTTCCGCAAACGTGACCGCGCCCACGATGCACAGGTCCACGTCGCTGTCCTGTCGGGGCTGCCCGCGTGCGACAGACCCGTAGACAAACGCGAGGCGCACGCGGCCGACCAGCGTTTGCAGAGCGGCCCGCAGCACGTCCGCTACACCGGCCGTTTTCAACACGATACCGCGCAACTCGGCAAAGATGGGGCACTCGTGGTTGGCTTGAAAGAACACCTGCCGTCCCCGCGCGAAGCGCCGGATGATTCCGGCCTGCTCCAGCCGTTGCAGCTCACGTTGCGCCGCCCCCTGGCCAGCGCCGGCGTTGCGGGCCACCTCGCGCAGGTAGAAGGACTCGTCCGGGTGGCTTAGCAGCAGCGATAGCACTGCCCGCCGGGTTCGCCCGAAAAGCGCCGCAGCAAGATGATCGACGGTCTGCTGTGTACCCATTCTGGGTGCGATCGTACCCTAATTGGGTTCGTTGAGCAAGAACGCTGCACAACGGACCCGTGGCTGGGAGCAGGCCGGGGTCGCCTGCGCCGACCCAGGCTCAGCCACCCCCGTGCAGCCGGCTCCGGATCGCCGCGAGTTCCGATCGCCCTTCCGCAGAAATCCGCTGGACGCAGCCAGATTGTCGCGCCTGGTACACGACCCGGCAGACGGCCTCCAGCGTCTCGGTCAAGACGTACGCCGTCTCCAGGTCCGGCCCCCACGTCGCCGTGCCGTGGTTTTGCAGGATGGCCGCCACGTGGTCGGCCACGTACAGCCGCAGCGCCGCCCCCATGGCGCGCGTGCCCGGCGTCTGGTACGGGATCAACGGCACCGGGCCCAGAAAAACGTCGCCCTCGGGGAGAACGCCCGTCGGAATGGTCTCGCCTAACACGGCCAGCGTGGTCGCGAACGGCGGATGGCAGTGGATGACCGCCCGCACCGTCGGGCTGGCCGCATAGATCTCCAGGTGCATCAGGATTTCGCTGCTCGGCTTGCGCGTGCCGGCCAGTTGGCGGCCGTCCAGGTCCACCACGCACAGATCGCCCGGCGTGAGCAGTCCCTTGCACAGCAGCGTAGGGGTACACAGCACGCGGCGGTCGTCGAGCCGGCCGGAGAAATTCCCGCCGGTGCCGTCGACCAGTTCCCGCTGATAGGCCCGCCGGCCGATTTCGCACATCTTCGCGGCCAGATCGTCCATGCGGCCGATGGTACCACGGGCGGAGCCGCATGACAGCGGGCGAAGAGCGAGAAACCGAGGCTTCCAACAGACCGGCCGGCCGGACCCAATTGCCCCCCAGTGGAGCCTTGGCAGCCGGGCCGGGAGCCCTTATCATCCCGTGGTCTCAGGTGTGAACGCCAGTGGGCGAAGGACTCGCCGCCGGGCCCAGTGGGGCCGCCGACCGGTGGGACCATTCACGATGTGGGTTTCGGCGTGTCGGCGGGACTTGCCACGACCGCCGGGGTCCGGTACATACAGGCGGGCTTCCACAGGGGAAGCCGCGGGACCGTGAGGAGAAACTCTCGTGCCTTCAACCGCTGAAATCGAAGCCAAGGTCAAGAAGATCGTTGCGGACCAGATGGGCGTGTCCGAAGCGGAGATCACCCGCGACACCTCGTTCGTCAACGACCTCAACGCCGACTCCCTCGACACGGTCGAGCTCGTCATGGAGTTTGAGGACGCCTTCGAGATGAGCATCCCCGACGAGGAGGCCGAGAAGATCCAGACCGTCGGGATGGCCATCGACTACATCCTCAATCACCTCAGCAGCGCCGAGAAGAAGTAGGCCTCGTCGGGAGAGCGGCCGTGGAGCACCGCCGCGTTGTGGTTACCGGCCTGGGGGCCATCACTCCCCTGGGGCCTTCCGTCGAGTCCTATTGGGACGGGCTCGTGGCGGGCCGTAGCGGCATCCGCACGATCAGCCGCTTCGAGCACGCCGCACACGACGTGCACATCGGCGGCGAATGCCGCGATTTTGACCCGGCCCAGTTTTGTGACGTGCGCGCCACCAAGCGCATGGACCGCTTCG
>Ga0315285_10001047_pt1 | contig 28789 bp, 33 predicted proteins | sample YL17G09_36_MG_FD_203698 | JGI IMG/M metagenome (GOLD analysis project Ga0315285, IMG submission 203698) | Sediment microbial communities from Yellowstone Lake, YNP, Wyoming, USA - YL17G09_36 | ecosystem: Environmental > Aquatic > Freshwater > Lake > Sediment | place: USA: Wyoming | collected...
ACGCTCAACAACTGGCAAAAAGGCGGAAGCGGCTTGATGGTATCGATTATAAACGCAGTCAGCGGAGCCATTCTGGCCAACGGCGATGGCGATATTGCGTCTATCCCTGTTCCGCCCATTGTGCTCGCCAACGTGTGTCCGCGAGGAGGTTTGTGCTCGGACGGAGTCAATATCTATTTCACTTGGTCGGAAAACGGAGGCACCGGGTCAGCCGGAGTAGCCACTGCCCAAATAGCAAATCCGTTGCTCGGATCTGGATATGCCAACATGCCCATGACCGATCCAGCTGGCACGAGTGTTTACAGTTGTCTACTTTTCGACGGCGATGGTATCTGGGCGTTCGAGTGGGGCGGAGACATCTGGATTTACAGATGGCAGGACAAGGCATGGGACCGCAAGACGGGGGGCGGAACCGGCGACTATAAGTTTGCTTGTTTTGACGGACTGAATATGTGGATGCAGGCCAGGGAAGCAGGCGCTGGTTCTATGGAGATTTACAAATTGCCGTCAGCTCAGAATAGAGCTTTGGGTTCGGGTTCGCAGACGGTATTGAACATGATGCGACTTGGGGTGGGATTCATGCGGTTGGGAGAAGCTGGGTCGACTTTGGCGGCTTACATGGGCCGTATGTGTTTCGACGGTGATGCAATTTGGATGGTGATGCATACAGGAGCCGGGAACCCAATGTCGGGGATAGTGCGCTCCTTGCCAGGAGCAGCGATGAGGTAGAAACAATCCGGAGAAACCGGGATGGAAATTAGAAGGAGAAAAAGATGACGATAGCAAGAGTAACTCAAGACCAGTCTTCGGGTGTGCTGGGACCGCGCGATGCTCTGCCGTTGGTCAAGACCAACGAAATCATCGACCAGGTCAACGCAAACACCGATAAACTCGACACCATAACAAGCCCGTTCTTGCTCAAAGGCGAGATCAATCTGCCTGCGGATTTCCCGATTCCAGCGTTGGTGCAGAACGGTTGGCTATACGAAGTCAAAACCGCTGTCACCGACAATGATCCGACACGCACCAACACGGGACAGACCTTCGAGGCTCAGGATGAAGTTGCCTGGGATGGCGCGGCATGGATCGTGATGGGTCACGCAAACCCTCCGCCGACAAAGATCGCATACATCGACAACAGCAGAGTTGACGCCTACGTGGCGGACGGAAGCATTGAGCGACCGTTCAAAACCATTCAGGCGGCGATAGCGGCAATCGCAGCGGCAGCGCCCGACTACTACGTCACCGTAGACATCGCAGCGGGTGTGTACCGAGAGAACATCGTGTTGGAGAATGCCGGGTTGAAATACCTCAAACTGCAGGGGCACGGATACGTGTCGATCAACCCAGCGGCAGGGAACGCACTACAGTCGACGGCAAACAACGCAAACCTGTACGCGCTGCATCTCTCGGATCTTATCTTTGCAAAGCCGGTGGTCCTCACGGGCGGAGCAGGCGATACGTCGTTTTCGGATACGTTGTGGACCAACGTCAGATTCACTGCCGGTTCGAGCTTGACCGCCTCTTGCATCAACAACATCACAATGGTCAACGTGTACAGCGAAGTCCCGTTCGCTTACACCAACGTTTCGTGGTCCTATCTCGAAAGCGGCCAACTCCAAGGGACATTCAGTTTCGTCATGGACAGCACGCAGCCTGTTCCGGCTGGAGGTAAAGACGGGACGATACTCGCCAACGGAATCTTCCAGAGCGGCACCGTGAGCTACACGGTCGGCGGAACGGCCAGCTACACCGTGGCAGTAAACGGATGCAGATGGGGCAGCGGAGCAGTCGCCGTACCGGCAGGATTATCAATAATCGCCTACAACTCTGCGCTGCGCGGCACTATCACAAACAACGGTGCCGTGACTCTGCGCGGAGCGACCATGCAGGGGTACGTCGCCGGAATCGGGAGCCTGACGCTCAGCCAGCCCGCGAGCCAGGTGGGCAACGACTCGGCAGTTCCCGGCACTTCCGCCAAGGATGCACTCGATCTGCTTCAGGGGATTCTTAGCGTTAAGAAAAGAATGGTGTGCGTTGACGGCAACCGCGCAGATATTTATGTGGCAGACGGGTCGGAATCGCGTCCGTACAAAACCATCGCTGCTGCGATTGCTGTCGCGGTCAATACGGACTTAATCAAAATTGCAGCGATGCCTGGTGGATACACCGAGGACATCGTGCTCCCGTCCGGGGTTAGTATCGAGGGTTATGGATCGAACAACACGATCATCAAAGGAGATGTCACAACCGGAGCAGCACCGATCTCGTTGCGCGGATTGCAGTTCAACGGGATAGCTAAGACTTTGAATCTGAACGGACCAGCCTCAATTTCCGATTGCTTCAGCTACAACCAAGTCATCGTCGGCAACGCAACAATTCAGGCATGGAATTTCCACATAACAACAACCGGAGTAACAGCACTGGTTCTCAACCACGCCAACGCTCGGTACCAGTCAGTGCTCTCCACTATTTCGGCGACAGGGGATGTGCCGACAATTCTGGGAACCAATGGCGCAGCAATCCTCGATCTTTGTAAAATACTCGGGAGCCGTGCAGCAGATCCGGTTGTAAATTCTGCGGCAGGATACCTCCAGTTGTTGAATACGATGGTAGTAAATGCCGGAGGCGGCGCTGCGATGAGCGCAGACAACGGAGCTGGGGCTGGTGCGCCCAATATGATGCACGGAGTTTTCACGGTGGGTGTCACGGCTTTCGGTACCGCAGTAACCATCATCGATAACATCACCGGAGGAGCAGTTACCGGAGCGGCAATAGTTTACAATCCTGGGACGTTTGTCGCAGCCGGAGCGGTGGGCGCGGTTTGGGCCGTATCAAAACCAGCCACGCGGACTGACGCGATAGATCGATTGGCGGCGGCACTCTCGACACACTTGGGTGTGCCTATCTAGGTGTAATAACAGAACAAGGAGCAACCGATGACAGACAGAAAAATAATGGTGGGAGGATCAATAGGGAGACCGGCACACGCGACTTTCGTTGCAGGCGACCGGCTAACCGATCCGCTCGGAATTCCAATGGCCAATTCATATCCGGTTACGTACACGCTGTATGTGGACAAAAGCAGGACCGACGACTATACCCAGAATGGATCGGAGACGTACCCGTTCAAGACCATCCAAGCGGCCATCCAAAACATCATTGACCGAGGAGACAACTCGCAGACGAAACCATACCTGATCCAGATCGCTCCAGGCGTATACGCAGAAAATCTGGTGATGGAAGATGCGAAACTGGTGAGCGTAATCATGAAGGGAGAAGGCTCCCGGCTCCAGACCCAGATCAATCCGGCCAGCGGATACGCCTTGCAGTCGATGGCAAACAACTCAAACTTCTACGATCTCCACATGGAGAACATCCAGTTCATAAAACCCACGATGATGGTGGGAGCCACCAATGGAAACTACTTCGGCTACAACTTCTTTTTCATAAATTGCTACTGGGCGAGCACTGCATTGGCGACATTCAAGAACATGGTGTACCCGTCCTTCTCAGGCAACGTCGCGAAGTTCTCAGGTGGAGTGGTGATAAGCAACGTGACTCAATTCACTGCTGACGGAATCGGCGGTTTCAAAACTTCCGACTTCACCATCGAGACGGATGAAAACGCGAACAAGCCCAACTCGTTCGGCACGGGAACGGCAGTGCTGTGCGCTCATTGCCGTATACCAAACGTCACCTGGTCCCTGCTCAACATCGTGACGTTGACAGGAACCGCGCTGCAAATCCGAGCGGTAAGATACGGGTCGGCAGGAGAAACCATCCCGGCGAATGCGCAGATCCTCGCGTACTACAGTTCGCTCGTGGGGAATTACGTGGTCACGGGAAGCTTGACCATGTACAACAGTTTTGTCAGCGGAACACTGAGCGGAGCCGGAACTATCCTGAAATATCAACCTGGCAAACAAGTAGGCTACACACCGGCAGCGGGAGCCAATTGGGTTGACCCAGATCCGACCGATGTGGCGACGGCGATTGACCGGATCGCGGCAGAGGTGGCCACGTTGAAGGGTGGGCCAATCGCGTAAAGAAAAGGGGGGAGAGCGGAGACTGAACATGGCTCATAATATCGACAGCGACTCTCCTCCTCCCTTCATCCCCACGGGAGATTCCCAGCACGAACTCAGAGCGGTCTGCGCTGCGACCTTCGCTACACTGACCTCCTCGCTGCGAGGCATCCATGGCGACGTGAAAGGGATGCGACGCGAGGTACAGGAAATCGGTCAGGCGCAAGCGGCGTTCACAGAATCCGCGAAGGGACTTTGGCACGAGGTCCGAGACGATATAAACCCAACAGTCGCGGGAATGCCAGACAAGATTTCGAACGCTATCACAGTGCACTCCTCCGATTGCCTGGCGCGTCGCAAAGCGCTGAAGAAAGCCGAAGGGGACAGCGGTGACGCCATCGACGTGCGCGAGATTAGAGAGCAGCAGGCGAAGCGCGGTTGGATACGGAGTGGGGCAAACGGGGACTACGAAGTCCCCAAGGCCGTGCTCTGGTTCGGTGCCGCGATTGGGGCTGCCGTTGCCGCCTCTGGATACCTGATGCCTTATCTGCAAAAGTTGTTCACTCCTTAACACTCTCAGTCACATCTGTTGCGATAGTATAATCGAGAGAATCTCGTCTGCTCGACATAATTAATAATGATAATATATAAACTTAACTATTGACATATTAATAATAATGATTATATTAATAATATGGAGGTGAGAGATGGTAAAAAAAACAGAACTCCAAGAGTGCACCGGCCTTAAGGTAATAAAAGGGATTCCTAGGTTTCTTGCCTTCCAATGCAAAAGTGGTGATTCGATTTTTACATTTTGTGAGAGCTTTTTCTACGCGAAAGAGAACCAGGAGGAGAATCTACGAAATCGGGTGAAAACCGAACTGGAGAAATTGGGATACCGAGTAGAAGTACGAGCATCGGGACGCCATTTTCATGCTTGGACCGCAGGGGCGGCGACAGGCAGCGTTAAGTCGTCATTTTTTTACGTGATTTGCGTAGTTGAAGAGGAGAGGTAGGAGGTAAACAACAATGAGCACCACAGAACAGATCCAAAGGCGATTGGCTAGAAGTGCCATGTATCTTGTCCTGGTCGATCAGGAGAAAAACAATTACTCCAAACCAGCCCGCTTCATCGAAGAAGCGGCGACTGTGTTGTCGCATAAGGAATGGTTGAACGACAGCGCACATTGGATCTGGGATGTGGCGCGAGAATTTGAAACCAAATTGCGCGATGAAATTGTCGCCAACAACAAGGAGATGTAATCATGACACGAGAACAAGCGAAGAGAATCATCCGTCGCGTCAACCAGAGAGACGGCGAAGGCGCTGCAACTTTATATGAGAATTATTCTGGTCGCGGGATGTTCGGACAGACGACATGCGGGGTGGTGCTTTCGTCATATGCGGTAACCGAACTCGACAAAAAGAAATTCCGAAGGGACTCGATGGGTAAGGATGTGATCCTCTACTAGAGCGAGGAGGCAACAAATGACAACAAAGAAACCTCGCGAGGAATGGGGAGTGAAATGGTCGGAGTTCGTCGGCAATGGCAATTTGGCGGAATTGGTTGTGAAAGAGAAAATCTGCCATTCGCAAAAAGCGCTCAACAACTTCAAAGCAAAAGTCCAGGACCGAGGCGGATTCAATGAGTTCATCGCTTGGTTGATTCCCAAAGGTATGGCGGTCTGCGACATCTGCGGTGAGAGATTGTCAGCAGACTACATTCAGAAATATCAAACCGAAAATCAAGCCGATGACGTTCCTGTGACCTGTGAGGGTTGCAGAGACAAGGCTTTTTGTCGAAGCTGGGAATCGATCTGTCGTGCTTTAGACTCGCGGCAGGAGTGAAGAGAAGAGCAAGTCAACCATATACTAATAATGTAGTAAAAATAAAATTAAAAAAACATTATTATTAATATTGACATATTAATAAAAAGGTTTATATTTAAAATATAAGGAGGATGAGATGAAGGTACACGCGAACACACCCATCCAGAAGAATCGAAGAACAACAGAGAGGAGAGAAAAATGAGAGTCACAAAAAAATCAATAATCATCGAGACGACCAATAGAGTGCATGGGATGCTGGAGCAGGGCGGCATATGCGGGCGAGTGGTAGCGTACCCCATATCTACACTCGAAGAAACCGAACTGCTTTTTGCTGCCACCGCCGCAGCCGACGACCTAGCACTCGGATACGACGTGAGTTGGCGCGAACTCCTGGCCTATCGCTGCCCGGTGCCCCGTGTAATCCGGCGCGGGGTCACAATCGAGTAGAGTTTTCCCCCTTGCGTCTGGCCCCGAGTCTCGGAGCCAGCAGCGAAGGAAAAAAAGGAGAGGAAAATGATCGAACGGATCAAAGCTCCTGAAGGATATGAAGGATCGATGCATTACGTAGATGCAACGCATCAATGGCAGCCATCTTTCAGAAAAATTGGAGAAACGTGGTGGACATTGTGTCATCATCCACAGCTAGAGATACCCGCGCATCTACCGTTGGAAGAATGTCAAAAACGTGCAGAAGAGGCGATCCTGTACGGGATACTAATTGCCGAAATGAAATAACGGGCTAGCAGCGAAGGAAAAACAAAGGAGAGGAAAAAATGGCAGAGATTGAACATGGAATGGAGATAACCACCGCCGTAAAGGCGGCGACCAAACTGGCATTACAGTTGGTGAGAGATAAAGCAATGGGATCGCAGACCAGAAGGCTGGCACGTGAATTCATGTCATGGAGTGCCGAGGGGCGCGTCGCCAATCTCGACGAATGGCTATATGGGTTGTCCCTCGTCGCACATCTCAGTTCCTCCGATGTCATAGCCAAGCTTGCAGAGGCGGCCAATTTCATCGATGGACCCAAACAAACCGGAGCAGGAGCCAAACCGAGATTGGAATTGGAGACGCAATCAGGACAACCAGTGGCTCCAAATCCTCCTTCGTGGACTACAGAGAGTTGCCAAGAAGAGGCGGCAGAATTGTCTCCTCGGGCAGCGGTCGTTCCGGTGCGTTTAGCTTCCGTTGCCCAGGTTATCGCCCAGGAGAAGGGACGCCACCTGGGGGATCTGTGTGGATGGTCGCTTTCTGGCAACAGACGCAAAGATGCCGTGGATGCTCTGGCGATGAAATACAATCTGCAAGACGATCTGGAATTTCCCAAACTGACGCCCAATAGCGCGTATCGGAAAGCAATTCAACAAGTGTTCAAGGGCAAGGCGGAGGGCGGCAAGGCGATGGCGGTGCTGGTCGAAGACAATCCGGACAAAATCGTCCACAGCATCGTCACCTCGAAGGTAATCAACAAGAACGACGGGAATGCCGTGTCGGCCCGCGATGCTACTTTCGCCACCGAGTTCAAAGTGGGATTCTCGAAAATAGCATACACTGCTGGGGCTTCGGCCTCTGGTTGTCTCATGATCGAAAATGAATCCTTTCCGCAAGCGGCGGAGCTTCGAACCGCTTACATGGAGCTGACCGAAACCTATCTCCACGATGATATTCGGAGCGCCTTTCAGCGAGCATTCGGAAAGTGGGGCGCGTGTCCGGTCCTGCCGCATGGAGGGTTGTGGTACGTCCCTTCGGTATACGCCGAAAAAGTAAGAACCTGGAGCGGCTTTCTGTTGGAACTTGGGATGAAGGCAATAGTCATTCCGATCTTTGACACGGCGGAAACTATAAAGTCTTTACAGGAGGCGGCGCGTGCAGGACTGGAAGGACAGTTGGCCGATCTGGTAGCCGCTCTCGAATCCTATGCCCGAAACACCGACAAGGTCCGAATAAGCACCCTCGAAAAACGCATGGCGGATTTCGACGAGCTGAGAAACCGCGCCGAACTCTACCAATCGATTCTGGGCGTGACGGTGGAAGACATTAAACAAAAAGTGAAGACAGCATCCGAGGAGTTGCGTAACAGTTTGGCTCTCAAAGATGCGAAAGGAGCGGTCCAATGAAAGAAGACAGCGCGAAAACCGAATCGGCAACTGCCAGAATGACCAGGGTGAGGCATCAGCTCAAAACCAGTTTCGTGGAGCGAGCCGCCTTGGTAGACGGAGCGTTGACCGCCTTGATCGCGCGGGATCACATTCTGATACTTGGCCCTCCTGGAACTGCCAAATCAGATTTTGCCGAGGCGGTGTGCCGCTGCATCGGATGTTCGTATTTCGACATCCAGTTGACTAAGGACACGGCTCCAGAGGAAGTGTTCGGCATGTTTAGCGCCAAAAAGATGCTGGAAGTCGACAGGTACGAGCGCAACGTGACCGGTTGTGCTCCCGATGCTCAGGTCTGGTTTCTGGATGAAATCTTCAAAAGCTCAAGCGCGTTGCTCAATGGGTTTCTTTTGGCGATGCAGCAACGCAAAATGCGTAACGGCATTCAGATGATGGATCTACCGCTGGAAACCGTGATGGCGGCCAGCAACGAGTACCCGGAAGATTCGTCGCTGGATGCGCTGTACGACAGATTTGGCATGAAGTTCTGGCTCGACTATATCGGAGACGATGGGGCCATGCTGAAGCTCATGTCCGAAGGACCGGAGATGATAACCTCGTCGCTGGAGAAAGACGATCTCAAACATCTGCGCACGGCAGCGAGGGCAATACCATGGGGAGACGAAGAGGCTCGGATTCTCTTGGCCGTTAAGAAGGCGTGCGCCGACGCAGGATTCATCGCATCTGATCGCACCTGGATTGGTAAGGCTCCGGCCTTGATACGAGCACGCGCGGTTCTAAACGGTCACAATGCGGTATTGCCGGGAGACTTCCTGGTGCTCGCCGATGTGCTCTGGAAACGCCACACCGACCGACCGGCTCTGCTTATGGCGGTAGGCAACGCTTCAGATCCATATGGAGCACGCGCAGCTTCTATTATCGACGGGGTGAGGATCGCAATGGCAAAGCTCCCGTCCTTGGACGACATCAAAACCGGCACCACAACAAAACCTGCGGCGGCAAAGGTCATGGGGGAAATTCAAGGAGAGTTGGCGGGGAGGCGTGACGCAGTTATGGAAGTGTCCGAAAAGTCGCCTGACAACACGGCGGTAAAAGAGGCACTGGAAATCGTAGAGGCGGCGCTGGGCCAATTGGCTCAGCGTGGCAAGGAAATAACGATGTACCGACCTGTGACACTGTAGGAGATAGGTTATGGGCAAACAGGGATTGATATACGACGCTTCTGAATTTGACCGACATCTGTGGGCAGATTATACCCTGGCGGAGAACGCAGCGGCTCGAGCCCAATCTGACGGGCGGAAGCGATATGAAGCTTTCCCGGACTTCGCTGCCGAGATGTACCACTACTTCCACGCCGACGAACCTTGTCGCCTCGAACACCCTGGACCCGGAGCGGACGTTTTCCAAAAGCTTGATCGGGCGATGCAAGATGTGCCCGAAGTAGCGGATCTGAGAGCACAGACGGTAGGAAATGATATTTGGTCCGGGTTGGTCACAACCTCGATGATAGATGAGTTGCTGAATAAGGTGCCTGCACCATCTAGCACCGTCGAGGATTTGCGAGACGACCTACAGACAGCCGAGTACCTGGAGAGGCTTTTGGCCGAAGCAGAAGAGCAAGGAGACAACGAGCAAGCAAATAGCATCGAAGAGGTTCTCAACGAGGTGATAGATGGAATGCAGACGAAGCGCGAGGCAGGTGCTTCCGCAGCCTCGGATATGGATATGACAGCGGTGCGCCAGGCCATGAGGTTGGCTGCCAAGGCGGCAAGTTCGGCAATCGAGGAGGCGAATGCCATGGTCGAGGCGTATGGAGTCGGCATGGACCAACACAGTGGGCGGCAGGTCCAGATGGCTATGAGCGCCAAGTTATCCAAAATCGTCAAAGACAATAAGCGGCTGGAAAAGATTGCCGAGTTCGCCGGTAGGCTTCGTAGGATTGCTTCAGAACAGCAGAGACGCAAGCCCAGGTTTGGGGCTGGGGAACGAGTGGGCAGACGGTTCGGCAACGACCTAAGCAAGCTTTGTTTTCGAGAATTGGTCAACGGCGCACCTGGCCTTCGGCATGTCTTCGCGGCCAAATATGCCGAACGAAGTTTGGCATGTGTTGAAAAGGCGGACAAGCAGAAGGATCAGAAAGGTCCGATAGTGATGGTGCTCGATTCCTCTGGCTCAATGAGCAGCGGAGATGCTGATGTTTGGGCTGCAGCGGTGGCGCTCGCTTTCATGGACGTAGCCAAGACGCAGCGCAGAGCGTTTGCGATAGTGCATTTCGGTTCCAAAGTGCTGCGCACCGACGTGTTCGCCAATCAGGAGGCGATGACCCCGGAAGCGGTTTGTTCCGCTGTCAATTTTTTCGCGGCTGACGGAGGCACTAATTTCATGGACAGTTTGAGTCACGCAATTACTGTGATACGGGAGCAGGGCGCTTTCCACAAAGCCGACATAGTAATGGTGACAGACGGTCAGGCCGGAATTACGGAGGAATGGAAGATAAAGTGGAACGAGCAGCGTGTCGAGCTGGACTTCTCCTGTTACTCAATTCTGGTCGGCTCCTATTGCTCCAGACAAACCAATGAACAATTCAGTGATGACACGGTCGCCTTGGCCGATGCGATCCGCGATGAGGCCAAGATGCATGCCTTCTTCGGGAAAGTTTGAGGTACAACATGCTGATGATGCTGACAGGAGATCGAGATGTATTTGAGAAACAGTACTCGGGAGCTGCCAATTTCGTAAGGGCGGCGGAGCTGAGATTTGAATGTTACCACCTCTGCCAGTCTGCCCGTTGGAACGACTGGGAGAGAGAACGGGTGAAGAGCCTGCTACGAACACCGGCCTGTTGTGAAACGTGGTTTACGCGGAAGCTCCGTGATGAATCAGCGAACAACGAAGTTGCAAGGATGTTGATAGAGATGGGTTTGTAGATAAAATATATTATTAATAAGGTTGATATTTATATAAAAATGTATATATTTAAATATAGGAGGACAGAATGAATACCGAAGAATACCAAAGGATGATTCTTAGAGCAGTAGCGATACAGATGGGAGCCGCTTTGAAGCGAATTCAGTTGGTTTTATCGACGGATCTTCCTTCTGCTCTCCAAGAGGATCTGGAGGTAGCTGAAAGCCGAATACTGGCAGCAATTGAGAAAACGAAAAATTGAAAGGAGGAGGCAATGCCCAGAGTACATTTTGTAAAAAAGGCGATGAAGGACAATGTAGCGGTGAAAAAAGGAGAACCCTATTACTGGTGGGAGTTTCGGTTCGGAGGCAAACATTACAGCGCCACACCCCCAAAGCAATCCCAGTTAACTCAGTCTGAGTTTTTGTCTACGGTGTACGACCTGAATGACCGTTTGGACAGTCTCACTGCCGATGATTTCTCCGACCTGGGCTTCCAGTTGCAAGACATCGCTGACGAATTCAGATCGCAAGCCGAGGAATGTGAAAGCAAGAAAAGCAACATGCCGGATTCTCTCCAAGAATCTCCGACCGGAAATCTTTTGGAAGAACGCGCCTGCGCCTGTAACGACATTGCCGATTCGCTGGAAAACATTGACTGCGAAGTCGACGAAAGCGAGTGGGAGCAGGAGGTCAAGGATGAACTTGGAGAAACTGCTACCCCTGAAGAAATCGAAGAAGAGATTGAAAGTAGACGTATTGAGAAGATGGACGAACTCATTTCAGAGGCCCAGACTTACCAGTACGACGGCGAATAAAAAACATAGAAAGATAAATAAAAGTATTTAAATATTATTCCAATTATGCTATTGTATCTATTCATCGGTTGAATAGGAGGAGTAAATGGCGGTAAATCATTTCAGAGCGAGAGTAGCCATTGTCCTACGAGAGAAGGGCTGGTCCTTTCGTGAACTCGCGCGGAGACTCGGAAAGAGTCCCCCTCGAATACAGGACATCGTAGACAGAGGAGATCCCAAAGCCTCAGTGCTCAGAGAGATTGCAGAGGCGCTGGGAGTGACACCGGAAAGTCTTTTAGAAGAGGTATCCGAGGAGGAATACGGAAAAGCATTTCTCCCCACGTTTGATCAACAGAGCAACGCCGACAACTAGGCCACAGCCAGGCCAGGGAGAAGGCAAATGAGGACATTTACACCAGTTATGCTGGCCACTTTGGGCCAGTGCGCCAGACGTTACCAAATTGAATATGTCAATAACTACAGGCTGAAAGAACGCCGTCCCACGCCATGGCCGCCCAATCTGAAAGCGTTGCTCCGCGATGCTCTGAGAGAGTGCGACTGGACACAATGGCGTAACAGCAACGGGATACGCACCAAGGCCATTCTGGAAGCATTGATGACAGTGTACGCTGAGGAGTGGCGCGAAGCGAGGGGGCAGGTATCTTCGTCGGAAGTGGAAGAGTCGGACGCGGAGATCGATTCTATAATAGCAGAAGCAAAGGCGATTTTGAATCACTACTACGAAATACTAGGATCTGAAAAGTTGCATTTCGCAGTAGCGCCGCCCAACGGAAGACCAGCTTTGGACTTCACAGTAGAAGCACCGTTGCCAGGAGATGAATCGATTTATGCCGAGAGGTTGGACGGGATTGTACAAACCGAAGGGTCTATCCCGGAAGTGCTTATCCGGTATTTCGCAACCAGTGCTTCTCCAGATGAAGTGAGACGAGATTTAGCGTTTGATTTACGCATACGCGGGACGATGTGGGTGGCTTCACAATTGATGGGAGGATTCATAACGACGGCTCTTGTCGATGTGATAAGGCGAAAAGCTCCAAGTGTACCGGAAACGATTCAGTGTCGCAAATGTCAAGGTTCTGGAAAGATGAACCGCAGTGAGAATACTGGCTCGTCGGAGAGTTGCGACGTCTGTCGCGGCTCAGGCATTGGCGGCATGGCCAAAAAAGCTTCCGACACCACTGTGGATATTTGGATTCGAAAGGTGAACAAATCTGGGCTGGATCTCGCTGTCGAGACGGAGCGATGTAAAGAGGTTTTGGCGAAACTGAAGTCTCGGGGCGAGACATTTTGTTACCGGGTTTCAGTTGTCGCCTCAGCGCAGGAACTGGAATCGTGGGCACAGGATATGGCGAGCATGGCCGGGTTGGTCAAGTACTATGAATCACAAGGATATTGGCCGAGGAACCCAGCGGCGTGCATCGGTCGCTCTGGACCTTGCCCATACAGAAAGGTTTGCAGCTACCACGGGGATATTGACATGGCCTGGTTTGTCAAGGTCTATGAACAATATCCCGGATTGGATTAGGAGGAAGAGGCATGAGCGCACAATTAGAATGGCTACGAAGTAGACAAAACGGAGTCGGGTCATCAGATTCGCCCGTCCTGGCGCTAGGAGAGATTTTTAAAAAGACGCCAGTTAATCTGTACATAGATAAGAAGAAAACCATAGAAGAAGAAGACGCGGAGGATGACAATCCCAACTTCCGCCGAGGCCATTTTTACGAACCATTGGCGGCGGCAATGTTCGAGCAGCAAACGGGAATCAAGGTGTTCGCTCCCGGCACGGACGAGGAAAGGTACAAGACCTTCCAATTATGGGATGTCGACTCGCCCATGTTTGCCGATCTGGACGGTTTCTGTGACGACGGGTGGGTGCTTGAAATCAAGTCGCCTATGCAGCGTGTCGCCGATTCCTTTAAATCGAGCGGAATCAAAGATTATTATCAAATACAAGCCCAGCACCTAGCCTACGTGGCGAATCGTAGCAGCTTGCCATTTCTGGGCGCAGATGCCGACAAGTGGAAAGGCAAGATCAAAGGCACTCGCTTGGTGGTGTTTGAATGCGAGAACGTAGCGTTGCAGATCATCGAGCTTCCGCTGGACCCAGACATGACACAAATCATAAGGGCCAACGCGATACGATTCTGGGCCGACAATGTGCTGCCGGAAGTGCCTCCCTCGGTGGAAAAATATGAACAGCCAAAACCGCGCGATAGCAAGGCAAAGTACACGCAACAGGACACCGAGGCGTGGCGTAACGCGGTGAACACCTACAAGGTGGCAAAGGAACGTGAGAAAGCTGCGGAGCGCTCCATGGAAGCTGCCAAAAAATTAATCTCGGATGTGATGCGCGATTCGAAGCTTGAAGCGGTGCAAGTGGGACGGCACAAGTTCCTGTGCCGTGTCGTTGCCGGAAAGAAGCTTTTCAGCAAGACCTTGTTGCAGGCCGACTTCCCCAATTTGGATTTGGCCAAGTATGAGGTGCAAGGAGAGCCACACGAGCAATTCAACTACTACGGTCCCAAGGACCGGACGACAGAAGAGGAGGACGCGGTAGGGAAACAGATTATCACGGTACAGGTGGAACTCGACGAATTCGCCAAATCGGAATTCAGTTTGGACGAAGGCATGGAAACCTTCGATGAGCTTCGTTCTCGAGCAGACTTGTACGCAGCAGTATTGGAAATGGAATTGGGAGAAATACGTGCCGCGATAGAGAAAGCAGCCAACGCGGTTACGAAAAAACTAGGATAAACAAAACAGCCAGAAAGGGAGAGGCACAATGGCACACCCAACATACGAAAAAGTAAAAGCGTGGATGGACTCCGAGGGCATTCGCGACATGGTAGCATCATCGCTCGGGAAAACACAGGAGGTAAACGCCTGGATAAACGCGGCACTGGCCTCAATAGGAACGGACAAGGACGTGTTGGAGGCGACACCGGAATCGATTCTCGGATCGTTTCTGGAAGCTGCGTCTTTGGGACTGCGGTTCGAAGGTCCGCTCGGCGAAGCTTACATATCGACGCGCAGCAAAAAAGTACGAGGAGCAGATGGGCAATGGGCATGGTTCACCGAGGCGCAGTTACAGATCGGGTATCGAGGCCTGATGAAACTGGCACGCCGAGATCCTCGTGTCCGGAAAGTGGAAGCGATTATCGTACACGAAAACGATACGTTCCAACATCAGCTAGGCACCAATCAATTTCTCAACCACACGTGGGAAGTAGGCAAGCCTAGGGGCAGGATGGTGGCGGTATACGCAGCCGTGAGATACCACGACGGTTTCTACGACTTCGGGCAACCCTATTCGATGGAAGCGGTCATGAAGCACCGGGACAACATTCTGGCTGACAAGAGCATCAGAATCGCGGTGGATTCGGAAGGCCGAGAAACCTTCTTCAAACGGTACGACAGCAAAGAGACTCAGATGACCCCTGAGCAGACACGTAAAATGCCGTGGATCGCTTACATCGAAGCCATGGTCCAGAAGACTGCCGTTCGATGGAGCGCTAAGTTTTGGGATCTCACTCCGGACTTTGACCGCGCAACTGCTCTAATCAGTATTGATGAATCTGGAAGGAGCCAGCAGCTCGAGGAATTGGCACGGAAACTCATCCCTGTGGAGATTATCAATCCGACGCAGCCGACAACAGGGACACCCGGTAATGCCACACAAACGGTCAGCCTGACCAGGATGGGGAGCCTAAAGGATCAGATGATGCGCGAGGCCGGTATTAAGAGGGAAGTGCCAGCCGACGGACCTCCTCCTGAGAATGCCCAGGATGCCCCAGGAACCGCGACGCCTTCCATGGGCAGCGAGGCGCAGCCGGAAGGGGAAAGGCCAGAGGAACAGCCAGGGAACGAGGTTCCCGGCCAACCTGGAGAGATGACCGAAGATGAGAAACAAGAGGCGCTGAGGGTAGAGGTAGAAGAGGCCGAGGCTTTCCGGCTCGAAGAAGAGGCGGCGATGCGGAACGCAGGGACAAAAACAGAAAACAAACCTGCTCGCGGAAACAGACGCGAAACTAACGGCGCTAAATAGCACCAGAATGGGATTCCGCTATGGCTTGTGGAAACATATCCGAGTCCATGCGCAAACGTGTTTTCCGCGAAGACGGCCTTATATGCCGGAGATGCGGACTCGAAGGATGGCGAGAAAAATGGAGGTGCGTGGGGTATGGATACTACACCGCGATCCATGGAGTTTTCCTGAGTATCGACCATATCATCCCACTATCTCGCGGAGGTACAGGCGACCGCAACAACCTTCAAGTGCTTTGTACTACATGCAACACGACGAAGGGAACGAGGCTATTATCGGAGATGATCGAAGGAAAGCGAGGCTATGATGCGTGATTATGGCATCGTATCGGCCAAGTTCTGGATCGGGGAAACCGGGAAGCAGATCAGGGGAAAACCCGAGGCGCAGATTATCGCACTCTATCTCATTACCTCGCCTCATGCGTCGATGACCGGATTGTACTACTGCCCGTTGATGTACGTCTCCCAGGATACCGGGATACCTATTGTAGCGATCCGTGAAGCTATCGCCCTTCTGTGCGACCTTGGGTTCTGCCTCTACGATGAAGAGACGGAGACCATCTTTGTTCTACAGATGGCACAGTTTCAAGTTGGGCAGGATCTTGACCTGCGCGATAACAGAAGGACGGCTATCATCAGGGAGTTGGAGAAGACCACTTCGCCGTTTCGAGATCTCTTCATCGCAAAATACCGCGACAATTTCAAGCTCGGCAAGGACACCTATTCGAAGAAGCCACAGTGGAAACCCAAGGTGTCCACTGTGAACATATTGGTTGAACGTGATGGGAGGAAATGCAAGCGTTGTGGTCAGGAGGAAAACCTTAAAATAGATCATGTTATTGCCAAAATATTTGGAGGATCAAACGAGCTGAGTAATTTGCAGTTTCTCTGCGACGTATGCTATTCAGAGAAAACAGCAAATGATATAGAAACGTTTTGGAACCTGGTCGAGGGAAGCCCCCTTCCAAAGGGGGTAGCACAGTCTACAGCACACCCCCTTCAAAAGGGGGGCACTCCTAGTTGCAACCCCCCCTTTGGAAGCCAAGATCAGGATCAGGATCAGGATCAGGATCAGGATCAGGATCAGGATCAGGATCAGGATCAAGATCAGGAAGCAGGCACGCAGGTATCTCGGCGCGAGTTTCGCGCCTCGACCGGCACGCTCTTGCTCGGTTTTGCCGAACCGAACACAAAGTCGGACCAGATCGCCAGCCAGCAATCCCCTCCAAACTCATCGCCGAAGCTGCTTTCCATTATTGCGGCGATGAAGCGCGAAGAATTTGTCGTACCCGGAAAAGGCACGGATACGATTTGGAAGAACACACGACGGCCAGTCGTCTTGGCAGCGAAGCTTGAGGAGGCGTGCCCATCTGTTGATGTCGCGGCATTGATCGTGAAGTTGGCGGGATGGACCGTCGCCAATCCAAAGCGAGCGAAGCGGGATCTCGGACGGTTCGTGTGGAATATTGCGACCAAGGAACAGGACAAACCAAAACCGCCCACGGAAAGCGATACCTACAAACACGGGACCGACCTTGCGGCAAAGGTAAAAGGGACTCGGAGAGGAGGAGACAATGGCGGAAGATAATTATTTAGGTGGCAGAGTTCCTCCTTTTGATGCAATCGCAGAGAAGGCGTGTCTGGGATCGGTCCTGATGAATAACGATGTGCTGCCAATACTGATGGCCATAATAAATCCGGAGGATTTTTACACCGAAGCGTATCGGCATGTCTATCAAGGTATGCTGGATTTGAGGACAACCGGAGTGGCCATTGATTCGATCACTTTGGGCGGTCATCTAAAGGAACAAGGCAAGCTGGAACGAGTCGGCGGAGCGATGATATTTTCCGATCTTACAGAATCCATAGCGACGTCTGCCCACGCCGATCATTACGCTCGTATTGTCCGCAATCATGCCGAGGTGCGTAGAATGATTTATACCGCACAGGAAATTTTCGCTCGCGGTTTCAATGGGGTGGAGGACGTATCAGAATATTTGGCATCCTCGCGTAAGGCAATCACCATGGCCTCGGCGACCACTTCGGGAATTGGTCCAGTCAAGGTGAGCGATGATTTGTCAGCAATATACAGAGAATTGGAAGCCAACGCGATGCCAGCAGGATTGGTCAAGACCCGGATAGGATTAATCGACGAACTGACAGGAGGGTTATGGCCGGGTTTGTTGCATGTTGTCGGGGCCAGACCGGGAATGGGTAAGACGGCTCTGCTGCTGAACTGCGCCTGCAATGCTGCTTTGGATGGCAGATCGGCACTTTATATATCTACAGAGGACGCCAGACGATATTTGATTTTGCGGCAAATTGCTCGTTTCGCAGACGTCGATCTAAATGATTTGATGTTGAGGAATATTCATCCCGACGATTGGCCGCGCATGGTGAAAGGTGCGCTTCAGATTTCTAATTTGCCTCTGTGGATAGATGACACTCCCGGTTTGTCGTCTGTTCGTATCGCCCAGATAGCGGCTCTCCACAAACAGATGAACGGATTGGATCTGCTGATTGTGGACCATCTTGGAGAATTGACTGACAAAGGCGAAAATCAGACGCAAGTGGTCGAGAATGCTGCGAAGGGATTGCGGGATATTGCCAAGGAACTTGATATTCCGGTGATGCTCGCGGTGCAACTCAACAGAGAGGTAGAGTATCGCAAAGACAAACGACCAACCCTGTCTGATTTGAGGCAGAGCGGAGCGATTGAAGCAGTGGCACGAATTGTATGGTTCTTGTATCGAAGGGGGTACTACCATCAGGGATGCGAGGACGATCCAGACACGCAATTGATAGTAGCCAAAGCCACACATGGAAAGACTGGGACTATCCGCTTGTGGTCTGACCTATCGAGGATGTTCATGCGCGGATGGGAGATCAATAAGGACGGGCCATTTCCAGATGAAAGCGGAGGGAAATATGCCAGACCAGAAATGGCGATGACCAAAGACGAGTTTTTTGACCGTCCGAAAAAAGAGGAGAGAAAAGACCAACCGGAGCACTGGTGGCATAAATAGAAAAGGAGATTTGCATGGGTTTCAAAAATTACAAAAAGGAACCGGGTAAGACAAAAAAAGGAAAGGCCGAATTGGACAAGGCGGCAAGCGCAAAGGCAATGAGAGAAAAAAAGAAAACAGAAAACAAAACAGAGACAGTCGCTCTTGAGCCTGTTCCGCCTTCTGCGCCTGTCAGCATCGAAGTGAAAGAAGAGAGACAGAGCCAGGAAGGCGGTATACCAACTTTGGAGTCGCGGATACTGGCCTGCCAGTGCGGGTGCGTCGCCTTCGATATTACGAAGCGCACCAGGACAGCAATCTCGTTGGTGTGCGTCAAGTGTGGCTTGAGAGCGTCGGTCAAGGGCCACTTGGCTACGGTGCGCGTGAGGCAGCAAGAGATTCAGTACGCTTTGGCCCATACCGTTGTGACCCCAGATGAATCGCCGGAGGAGACGGACGAAGATGACGAAGGGACAGAAAAAACGGCGTCGGAACCAGACGGGCCTGAGTACGTAACGCTCCGATTTAGGATTCTCAAAGCGGGGCAAAAGGATGTGATCGATAAGGCCATGGAAGCGGTGCGTGTCGCCAACTGCTCGTCAGATAAGTTCCGAGAGCAGACATGGCAGGGCCACGCGCTGGAATATATCTGCGCCGACTTTCTCTCTGGCTGCACTCCCGAGGTGTTGCAGATCGTGGAAGCCATGAATGATGCCGAAACCGATGCGTTCCGCATAGCGGAAAAGGACGGCAAGCCGGAGCCAAGAGCAAGAGCGATCCGCGACCTCCGCGCAAAGGTGCGCGACAAACTGGCCTGCGAAGCTGGGATACTTCCGATAGAGATGTTGTCCGAGGAAGATCGGCAAATGGATCTGCCAAGCAGCACGGCAGCCGCTCCTTCTGATCCGGCGACAGACGATGGAGGAGTGCGATACGAACAGGGATACGACAAGGGGGACGACGAGGAGAAATCAGAGGAACCAGAAGAGCCGGAGGAAGAAGAGGAAGAACCGGAAGAAAAAGAAGAGGAGGAGGGACCGATAGAGATGTTGGCCGAAGATGGAGGCAGGTTACTGAAAGCCGTGGAAACATCCTTGGAGAATTATCTAAACGAAGCCACGGAAATGCGCACTTCAGGAGTCGACGCCGATCTATCTTTGCCAAATTTTCTGATTCAGGATGGAGAGCGACCCGAACCGGATCTGCTTCAGAAATGGGCCAAGAGCGGTGGCTATCTGCTCCGTATTTGGGGCGATGAGCGAACATACAACGACACCGGCAGACGACCGTGTGTGTGCGCGTGGGTAGCAGCGGAGCCAGCGGATCTGACCTTGGACTTCAACCTGGACTACGATGATGTTACAACGGACATTCTGGGAGACGGAGCGGTGGAAGTCGTAGAATTGCTGCCTCCAGACTACGATGAGATCGAGCAGTGGGACAGCCCACACTTCGCGGACAGGAGGGAGAAAATATCATGACGGAAGAGAAAGAAAAGAAAATTGTTCCGATGGACGAGAGGATCAAACAAAGGATCTACGGAGCGGTGCGCGACGAACTTGCGGCGCTACATGCAGCGGTGGCGTTGTTGGAACAATCCATAGATCCTGCGGGAGCATTCACCTTGTCGGAGAGGACTGAAGCGGTGAGAACATTTTGTCAACTCAGCGAGACTATGGCCGCCATAAAGACTCGGTGCGAAAGCTCTTGCATAGAGACGGAATTGATGGTGCAAACGGCAATGGCTTCTCTGTCGGGTTTGATGAACAGGTCCAAACCCGGTGAGCAGGCGACGTCGCCCACGGAGCTTGTTAATCTGATACGACGCGCGAGTCGGCCAGGAGGGCAGCAACAGGTTGCGAATCCGCCAGACACGCAGCGAAATGACGATAAGCCTGGAGTGTGATATGATTCTCCGAAAAAGGAGGTCGAGATGATAACGAAAAGAATCTCACTCACAGGCCAACCGTACAACGGAGACAACGCATTGGTTATCAACGGTGTCGGAGTCGACATCGGAACCCGCGTCATCAAATGGTGGGAGCCTCAAGGCTTCAGTCAGTATGGCGAGGACAGAGCGGAGTTCAAAGATCCGAAGACCGGCAAGGTGCATATCATAAAAGGCAAACGCTACGACCACAGGGAGAAAGGCATCGATGGCGTCCGTCAGGTTTTTATTCATCATAGCGGAGCAGATCGGGCGACTCCGAAAATCATGCGGGAAGTCCTGCACAATCAGCGCGGGCTGAGCGTACAATTTGCGATTGAGGATAATGGTGTGGTCTATCAGTTCCTCGACGCCATAGAAGCGGCTCAACAAGCAGGCACGCACAACCAAATCAGCATCGGAGCGGAGTGTTGCCTGTTCCCAAGCGTACATGACGATCCGAATTATTACTCGGACGCCAACCGGGCCAAGAGCGGAAATTTGCCGCACGAAATCAGAACCGAAACATTGCAAGGCATGAAGATGAAGGTGTTTTGTATGCCGGAGCCACAGGCGGAAGCGATTTGTCGCTGGGCTGCCGGGTTGTGGTTTGCCGTTTGCAAGCTTGGGACCAACCGGACATTCGCGCCTCCGCGATTCCCCAGAGACGAGCACGGGGAAATTCCGCGCAAGGTATACGATGGTCACTTGGAGCATGTTGGATTGATCGGGCACTTGCAGTGTACGGATAATAAAATAGATCCAGCAGGCTTTCCGTGGGAATCGGCTGAAGTCAAAGTCGCCGAATATTTCACTTCATTCTGTGCGTCGTGCGCGGAAACAGACGGCGAAGGTTAGGAGGAAGAGATGAAGAAGATCCTACTTTTTGTTCTGTTTCTGTTGTCGCTAGGAGCAGCGGAGATCGACAAGCGCGAATTGTCTACAGACAGAGAGAAGCTTGTAGCCGAATTGGCCAACGGATTCGTTCGAGCCACCGAGCGCGAATCGAAGGTGTGGTGGGAGTGCGGAGAGCAGACGCCTAGAGATCGTTGGTATCCCAGGGCAGAGATGATGGCCAGGGAACTCTTGACAGCGATGGATGATTACGGCAGCGACTTTTCCCCTTGGGGAGTGTGGGGAGTTATCTGGGCCGAATCCCGAGGCAATAGATGCGCCATCGGTCCCAACCCGAGGCGATACGCTGCGAGTAGCAAGATCGTTAAGGTGCCGGACAGGTATCAGTTGTGGACCGAAAACGATGTCAAAAATCTAATCAACAATCCGAAGTGGGGCAGGCGTACAGCGGATCTCGGTCTGGGCCAGGTGGTGTGGAAAAGGTACGCTCGAATACCTTGTGAGCGGCGTGCAGATATATACTGGAATCGTTTTTTCCAGTCGGCCATGCCCACTGCTTCGTTGACCACAGGATGCCGCATCGAATCCGAACGCATGGTTCGTGTGCCTACGTTGGACGAAATGATTTCGGTAGATGGCGGCGCTCGTGTGACCGCGTGGGGAATGATTGTTCGACAGAATTGGTCAACGAAGAGAAATCGAACGCCGTGGCTTTACTGGAAAGGATTGATTGCGGATTACCGATACCTGAACATGATAACCAATGTAGTGGACAGCATGGGAGGACCGGTGAGAGCAGTGATGGGTCACAAATGAGCGCAGCTCCTTTGATAGATACGGTGAATAGGCTGCTCGCGGAGGCGCGTCCCGGAGGAGAGCCGCACCGAAGGTTGCTGAAGTACAGGGACCAGTTGGAACGCAATGTGGTACTCGGTCCGCAAATACTCAGTTGGATGCGGTCACTGGTGAAGAAATTAGAAGACCGGATTGAGTGCCGCCATCTCATGTCTTTGGGAAGGTGCCGGAGAACGAAACTGGCCTGCGCCAATTTGGAAGACAACAGGACGTGCCACTGCTACGAGGCGAATCGTCCTCAAACAAAAAACCCTTTAGGGAGGTTGGGATGACAAAAGCAATAGTAGGTCTGTATCGCGTGGTCGATGGTGTTTCTAAATTAGTACAACAGATCGCGCTTGAGGAATCGTTAGAATCGCTGACTCGGCGCAAGAGTTGGAAAACAGCGGTGAGAGCGGAAATCGAGGCAGCCGGATACATCGTCCTCGGCTTGAACCTCGTTCACTCAGGAGCACATCCGGACGTGAATATCATCGCTTCTGTGGATAAGCCTGCGCCTCAATTTGGAGCGCAACGCAAAAAGGCGGTGATGCGCGGCGGCAAGCAGATGACCGGACCTGTAAAGACAGGCAAGACAATGGCGGCAAGGCGGAGGTCGGCGCGAGAAGTGCCGAAGCGATAAATGGACTGGCTGACACTGTTCGGCTCGACCAACTACGAGTTGCCCCTGGAGATCGAGCCAGGATCGCGGTTGGAAGGCGGCACGGGTTGTCCCGACGCGGTGATTACGGCAGCCGAGGTGCTTTATCCCAGGCGCTTTTTGATTCAAAGGATCGATCTGCTCGCCAAAGACGATACCGACCGCAAGGAGCGAATCAGGGTGTACCGAGTCGCCGTCGAAACCGAAGGCGACGATCTCGTGGAATTGAAGAGGATCGCCGTGCCGGTCCCAGACGACGCCTTGGTCGACATTTCAAAGTGTGCAGGCTGCGGAGGCAAGATCCCAGAAGGAGCACATGAGATAGTAGACGGACAAGCGTATCACCAAAGGTGTGTGGAGGCTGACGATGGAAGAAATAGCAGAAGTAGTGGCGAGAATATCGATGGGGTTGCTTTGGGTGTTGGTAGCGTTGGGGATTCGGGATCTGATAAAATTCGAAGGGGACCATCGCAAAAAGAGATTGGAATTCAAGAAGCGCCAATCTCGGTAACTAAAACCAACGGCGAAGGATCTTTAGCCAGCATTTCTCATTGGGTCTCGATTACGCGCATAAACGATGACGAAGACTTGGTCACGTTGTTTTCTGCGGAATTAGGAGCCAGTGTTAAACCTGGAAGATGGTCGATTGGTTTCTATCCTAACGAGATACCAAGGCAATGCGATGTCAACTACATCGCCGAGAAATTCTTCAAGGGCGACGGTGCCGTCACTACCGCAGATTTGAGAATTTGGAATAAGCTCTACGTGCAGGCGTTGGCAGAAGCGGACCGTACAGCGAGGGAAAGATGACCACCAAAGCAGACATCATAGCTGCGATTCAATTCATAGCGGACGCCACTGGCAACAACAACCTGCGTATCGCTTTGGGAGCGCCAGGGAGCCATCTAAGGGACAGTTCAGGGCAGATGCAGCCAACCGGCAAGGCATGGATACCTACGCCGAGAATGTGGGACACTGTGGCCGGAGGATTGGCTAAATGGTTCGATGAGAGTGGCGCTTCGGTGGCAGTCGATAATATCACCATCGACAAGAATCTCTCGGGAGAGTTGGAAGTAAAGCCTGGAGGGCTCACGTCGAGTCAAATGGATCTAGACGGAGATTTCACTTGGCAAGGTTCTCACGATTTCAGCGGAGGCGAGGCGCACGTAGCTGTGCCGACAGAAAATTCGCACGCGGCATCTAAACAATATGTTGACCAATTGATTCAGGGATTGGAATGGCAAGATAGTGTTCTTGGTAGAGCTATAAATACGCCTCCTGCTGCTGTAGAGGGTGATCGGTATATCATAGGAGTTACCCCAACAGGCGCATGGGTTGGTCACGCGGAAGAGATTGCTGAATTTACAGATCCCAATTGGGAGTTTACGGCTAAAAAAGAAGGTTTAGCTTGTTGGGTTGACGATGAAAATCTGGCCTACGTGTACAACGGTACTGCATGGGTTAAATTGACCGGTGCCTCAAATCACAATGATCTGGGCGGTTTACAAGGCGGTACTTCGGACGAGTATTATCATCTAACTTCCGACGAGCATACCGATGTCGTCAATAAATTAGGAGATTTGGGTTACAAGCAAAACTTGGCCCCGACTACGAATCTGACCAAAGGCGATGGCAGTCCGTGGACAATAGATCAAATCGACGATGCAAACTCAGTTGTGGGCAGCGTCCTTTACATAGCATCGGATGGGAATTGGGAGCGAGCGGACGCAAACGCAAAAGCCACTACGATTGGATTTGGAATGGCGCTCGAAGCGGGTTCGGGATCTAAAAAGATTCTGCTTCCCGGCGGTGTATTCCGGAACGATGCGTGGTCCTGGACACCTGGGGCGGTTTTGTACGTGAGCGAAAGTACACCGGGAGCTATGACACATGTTCCTCCGTTGGGATCAGGCGATTATGTATTTCCGGTAGCTATAGCAAAGACATCAAAAATAATAATTTTGTGTCCATCGTTGACATTGGTGAAGATATTGTAGGAGGTGCCATGCTTTTAACAATGGACGGATTTGATTTGTATCCAGGTAATACAAGTTACGCGGGATACTACGAATTATTGGCGAGGGGTTGGAATCCTAGTTATCTGTTTGCTATTGGAATTACTTTGACCGGCGGGAAATACGGCCAGGGCGCGGCCACCATAGTTAGAGCGGATAACAATGATCATAGTATTTACAGGGCATTGAGCAGCACAAAAACAACCGTCATTGCCCAAACATTTGTGCGGCCAGGGACAACATTGGGATCGTGCATATTTTTCGAAATGTGGTACGGAGCACATTCAGCTTTGGTGATGCGTTTGAAAACGACTGCTGCCGGAGCTTTGGAGCTTTATAATTGCAACGGAATACTGATAGCGACAAGCGCGGCGAATGTTATTCGATCTGGCACCTATCACCACTTGCAGGTCAAATGTACGAGCGCCGATTCAACCGGAACGGTTGTTGTACGGGTAGATAACGCTAATATCTTCGTTTACTCTGGAAATATTGATACCGCCGTTGGCAACGTTGGTATCGATAGGGTTTACTTCTTTTCTTGCGTGGATAGAGCTACAGAAACTAGATATGACGACATAATAATAATGGACAATACGGGATTGGCTCCACGAAACGATTTCATAGGCGAATGTCGTATTTGCACCTTGCTTCCCAATGCGGATACGGCAATGTCAGATTTTACGAGATCCAGCGGTTCCAACGACTACGAAATGGTTGATGATGCGATACCGGGGAATCACGATGTTGATGCAACTTATATCTGGACGAATTCGCTTGGAGCAAAGTCAATGTTCGATGTGGGAAATTTGTCAATAACACCATCGGCTATTTATGCTGTTCAGCATTCGGTTGTTTTGGACAAGACAACAAGCGACACGCGGCAAGCGAGAGGATTGGTTAGTTCAAACAGTGTTGTACAGAATGGAGCCACAAGGTCTCTAAACACCGCGTATTTGTATTATCAAGATTTGATTGAACAAGATCCCGACGGTCCAAAAGAATGGACAAAGGCCGCAATAGACGCCTTGCAAATAGGCGTCGAAGTGGTTTTGTAGGAGGATATTATGTTGCTTTGGTGTGACGGTATAGATTTTTACAATTCCGATGCGGACTTGGGAACGTCTGAAGGACATCTACAGCGTATCGGAACCGGCGGAACATATACAACCGGTGGTAGGTTCGGCGGGGGATCTTTGGTTACCAGTGGAAATATGAGTGCGGGTAATAATCGAGTACAGGTGTTTCCAAATTACAAATCTACTATTATCGTTCAGTATGCTGCCAAATACGCTGCCGCCCTTGGCGGCGATTTTATAATGTATATTTACGATGGCGCTGGGTGGGCTGCTGGTTTGTATTTAAACTCCAATGGATCGCTTGATCTTCGTAACGCAGCGGGTACGACAATTGCTACAAGTGCAACCGGTTTGATTCGTGCGGGAGTGTGGCATTATTTTGAGTGGAAACTGGTTGTGTCCAACACGGGGACCTTTATTCTAAGGGTGGATGGTCAGAACATTTTTACATACGCAGGAACCATCGATACGCAGGCCACCAATGCCTATGTTTATATTGTTGGTTTAGGTGGCGGGTCAGGCGGCGGAACTTACGATGATATAGTGATGATGGACGATACCGGAACAGAGTGTAACGCGATGCTAGGCGATTGTCGTATTACCCAGCTTGCGCCAATCTCCGATACCGCTGACGCCGATTGGCTGAAATCTACCGGTACCGATGGCTACGCGATGATCGATGATCCGGTCCCTGGTACTCACGATGGCGATTCGACATATCTGTACAGCAATGTTGTTGACGATTTGTCACTATTCGATCTAGGCAATATGGTTACAAGTCCTACGAGTATTTTTGCTGTACAGTCTGCATTTGTGGCAAAGAAGACTACGACGGACGCTCGTACTATTCGGTCTGTATTGAAGTCTGACGATACAGTTGCAAATGGGGCGACAAAAACTTTGACTACGTCATACGCTTATTACCATGATGTCTGGACATTAAATCCCGATACATCGGCAGCGTGGGCGAAAAGCGAAGTTGACGCAGCGCAATTGGGAATTGAGACTATATCGTAATGGTCGACGCACGAGTAACACGACGCGATTTGAGTGTCCTACAGAGCACGGACGGCGCTAGCAATGCCAGGTCGCGCATAGTAACCAGACACGATCTAAGCATCCTCCAGAGTACGGGCGGAGCGAGCGAATCCCGCGTAGTACGAGATACCCGTCATGCTCTGGAGGTTCTATGCCAAGAGGATACACCGATAGAACCGAACAAAATACGGGATACTCGAAATGTATTGGAGGTTTTGTGTTCGACGCAAAGTTGGTCATCTGTCATAGAGAAAGTCGACGAGGTTGATCTTTTAACGAAAATTACTGAAATTGCCGATGCGCCCAAATTATCCATCGCATCAATATCCGACAGGAAGGTTATGGAATAATGCGAGAATACGGCGGGAAGGAAGTGTTATGACAACGATACCGAAGTCGAAGCCGTTTCGTTCGCCTGCTTTTATACACTTCTGTCATGAACATATGAAACCGGCTCCGTGTTGTCTCTGCGGCGTCAGGCCCTGGGTGGCGCTGCACCACTTTGGCGACGACGGAGGATGGGCCTTGAAGCCGTCAGACAACGAAGTCGCCAGAGTGTGTGTGGAATGCCATATGCGCTACGATCTGAAGCGGAGAGGTTTGTCGAGATCGAAACTAGAAATATTGGAAGCTTATCAGAACGATGCGCTGAAATTGAATCGAGCCTATTTGGAATATTTAGAAGTTGAGAAACGAGGAGCCTTGCCGCTGAGCCGTTGCGATGGATGTGATTATTTGGATGAAGACGGCAAATGCAGAGCCAAGCGATCTCATTGCGAGCCTCCTGCGGCCTGTGCACTGGACGAATTAAATCTGTGGCTTGTAACCGAATGTACCGGTTTAGCACCTGATGAGCAACGAGAATGGTTGTTGTCCTGGGCGAACCGCAGATCGGCCAATGTTATTGGTTTCTTGGCGGAGCCCATGAGAGAAATAGCCAGGGTGACTATTGCGCAGGGAAATCACAGGGATGTGTGCCTCTCCATGCGATACACGGCGGAACAAGCCCTCAAGACGGCACATCTGGAGGATTGATTGGAAAGCGTTCGATATGGAATCTATTTGTTTATTGAGAAGGAGCTGGCTAAGTTGGATCGCAACGATCCATGGACCGTATATGGTTCCTCATGACCGATGAAGAGCATGAGCGGTTGAACGCTCGAAAAACAGAAGGGGCAGAAGATGAGCAAAACGAAAATTGATTGGTGTGACGAGGTCGCTAATATTTTTACAGGATGCACCGGAACCTGTTCGTATTGTTATGCTAGGCCGATGGCCCGCCGCATCGCAGCGATTCCAAGCAGACCGGGTTTGCCGTATCGCAGAGTGGCGGAGAAAACCGGCGATTCGTTTCATCCTGCTTTCCATGGAGATGTATGCGACAAACTTTCGTGGCGCCTGGAACGTGCCAGAAGTCCCAAGAGAATCTTTGTGGGCAGCATGGGAGACATGTGCTTCGACGGAGAAGCTGTAGGATACAACATCGATAGCAAGGAAACGGAACAATATAAAACCGCTGATGTGCAAAGAGAAGTTTCCATATTCGCTCGAAAATTGGAACGCAGCGGGCACACAATACTCCTATTGACCAAAAGGCCAGAATTGCTGATAGATGCAGACTGGCCCGCGAAC
>Ga0315285_10001048_pt1 | contig 28783 bp, 25 predicted proteins | sample YL17G09_36_MG_FD_203698 | JGI IMG/M metagenome (GOLD analysis project Ga0315285, IMG submission 203698) | Sediment microbial communities from Yellowstone Lake, YNP, Wyoming, USA - YL17G09_36 | ecosystem: Environmental > Aquatic > Freshwater > Lake > Sediment | place: USA: Wyoming | collected...
AAAGAAAGTCTCCGTATTACATCTAAATAATCTGGAAGATGATGTAGAACTGCATAACAAGAAATCAAATCAAATTCTTCTTTCTGAAAACTTGTGCCTTCTATGTCGGAGTTTATGACGTGTAGTTTCTTCATTCTTATGAAATGTTTGTATCTTCGTTTCAGAACTTTACACATTTCTTTTGAGATATCTACCGCTGTGACAATGCATCCATTACATAACAGCTTAATTGTTAGATTTCCCGTTCCGGCGCCAAAATCCAGAGCTTTCTTGGTGGAACCTTGGATCAGTTTGTCTATTCTTCCTAGCGACGCTGTTAGTCTTCTTTGTTCAATTTCATTAAAAAGGTCCAAATGGATTAGTTCATAGTATCTTGTTTCAACCCTGTGCAGCTCAATATTCGCCTTATGAATTCTGTTTTGGAAGTCTTCTCTCATTTTTGACCCTTTCAACGATCAAAACGCGATTCATGGGAAGTATTTTTCGCATATGCGACCCAGACTAGAAGCATGACATTCAAAGAATTCACTACGCTTGCATGTGATCTTGACTTGCATGCACTAAGCTTCTTTGGTATTTTGCAGTTTCATTCTTGAGGCAGAGCCACAGCAATTTAGCAGGAGACGACACCAGATAGATGGACGTCGGAATATGTATTCTGATCATCCTTGATAAAAGCGTCTTCTCGTCTATTCTCGCATTACTCCAATACTTCAGGCGACTTCTCCATATATGTCTCAAATTCTTCAAAATCCACCAGATTGCAGATATGTTTGCCCAAATTCTCGTAGTTTCGCGTTGCTCTACTAGCCGCTTGAGCGAAGTGATGATAATGTAAAAATTCAGGACGAACAATGCCTTTGTCAAGCGCAGTAAATTCCGATATACATCGAACACCAAGGAGATCAAGCATATTGTGGCGTGCCTTGCTGTAAAGAAGTTGCCCCAGCCGCTAGTTCCTCCACCAACATGGTACACCTTGGATTTTGACACTGTGACAACGCGCTTGTCTGCAATCCAAGTTTTAAAGGACAGATAGTTGTCATCATAGAACCAGAAGTATTTTGCGTCAAACAATCCTATCTCTTGAATCAACTTTCTCCTAGTTATCATTGCAGTTCCAGACGCATATGATATTTCGAAAACGTCAGGAAATTGACCCATTTGTGTTTCGTCTGCTGACACAATAGAATGCAGAAAGACCCAATAGTCACTAACTAACCATCCTGCAGTTTGAAGTGTATTACCATTCATGCTTAGAATCATGCTCTGAGCCAAACCTATTGTCTGATCTTTCTCCATGACATCGACCAAAACATCCAGCCAATCGGGGTCTACCGCGGTGTCATTATTCAGAAAGACGATGTAGTCTCCAGTCGCATATTCAAAGCCGATATTGTTTGCAGGACCAAAGCCCAAATTCTTGCTGTTCTTGACTATTCTCAGCCTCTTGTTTGTCGCAGCTATGTCGATAGCGACATTCAAGCTTTCATCAGTTGACCCATTGTCAACAAGGATAACTTCAAAACTCGGGTATCTTGTTCTCAAGACTGAAGAGAGGCATTTGCTCAAGAAGCGTCTTCCGTTGTAGTTTAGAATAATAACTGAAACAGAAGGCTTGTTCTTCATGGGAACTCTGCCTGCGGGGTCAAATGCGCTCGCTTTGCTCAGGTTTTTCGCGGTGAGTTTCAACGCGCGCGCTAATCCTCCATAATTCTTGACGTGGATTAATATTCTGACTCGTGTGCCTAGGAGCCCTTGACTAATCTTGATTGCACTTCTTGGAATGCAATGGCACCTGCGTCAATGTTAAAGGTAGCCTTTCTTTTTCCTGCAAGTTTGAAGATTTGGGGCTGAGGCATTCGCGAGGCTTGTCAAGTATTTGCGCAGACCTTCTTTCAGAGTCAGAGGATTCAGATCAAGTATTTCCCTCATCTTCCTTGTGTCAGCCAGCGTTTTTTCAAGGTAGTTCACTGGTTTGTCAACATATATTGGTTTGATGTTTCTGCCCAGAGATTGATTTATGCAATCTATGACTTCGTTGAAGCTGTATGCCTTTCCTGATCCGACATTCACTATGCCGACTACGTCCCTCTCAACAGATCTTATGACTGCTTCGACAACATCATCTATGTATACGAAGTCTCTGCTTTGTGTTCCGTTCCCATACACTAAGGGTCTCTTATCTTCGATAATTGATTTTAAGAACAAGGTAATTGGGCTCGCAAAATCTCCTTTGTGCTCTTCACCAGGACCATATCCTGCAAATATTCTTAAACCAACTATTGAGATTTTTCCTGAATACAGTCTTGCTACGTGTTCACAGGTTAGTTTGGCTATTCCATACAAGTTCATCGGTAGTACCCGATCTTCTTCGCCTTGCGGCACAGGAGCACTCCCATAGACGCTTCCTGACGTCGGATAAACTACTTTTTTTACTTTGACATCCTTGGCCCATTCTAGAATGTTGATAAAACCGCATATTGTTATGTCGACACAGTCAACAGGTCGTTTGTTGAAAAGAACGATGGATGAGGGAGCCCCGAAATTGAACACGTAGCCTACAGGTCCCACTTCATCTAGGGCCTTTCTGTTCCGGATATCGCCTTTGACAACACTACAACCTTCAGGTATATTGTGTTTCTTTCCTTCACTGAAGTTGTCAAGTACAACTACCTCAGCCTTCTCATCTACGAGTCTTTTTACAAGATGGGATCCTATGAAGCCGGCCCCTCCAGTTACGAGAATTCTCTCATCAATCCATTTCATTCTCGTCTTCTCCTTCTTCAGCAAACTAGTCTCTTGAAGAATCTCTTTACCTTTTGCGAAGGTAGCAGGATAAGCAAATCATCAGGCGCAACGTCATGGATACCATCCCACTTTTTGGAGTTCAAGATGCGCTAATGTGTAATCTTGGTATTTGGCGTTTATTCATCGAGGATCAGATTTGAGCATAACTAGTCAGCAGTTGAATATATCTCGCTTGCCCCATTCGTGTATATCTTGTTGCTTGAGGTCAATGCGGGTGACATTTCTGTATTGTTAAGAAGACCACCAACCGTGTTTCCGTAGGTGAGGTAAGCGTAACTACCGCTCTGTGTCCCTGAAAAAGCGTAAATTGAGCTCTGTCGATCTGGAGAAAGCAGGCCATATGAATACCAAGTCCCAGATGAATGTGCCCCAAATACAGTGCCACGTTCGTCCAGATGTTTTGATAACCATGTCGTGCTGATGACGTCTTGTTCGACAGGGACTTCACCGTAATAGGAGGCCCTTATGCCAACGTCTTTTGACATTCTCTTTTGGTCCTTGTCCAGCGCCCAGGATTGAGGATAAACTCCCGTCACATGTTCAACAAATCCTATGTTGAACAAGAACGACGCAACAAGCAGAATTGAAATCAGTTGAAGGCCTAACACCTTGTTATCCGTCAGTCGATGTAATCTTGATATCTTGGCGCTGAGAGGTGAAATCGCTCTCTCTGTCCAGCTGATTATTGTTTGGCCGCCTAGGACAAAAAAAGGTGCAAGAAAAATCATTGCCATTCCGTAGAATCTCGTAAAATTGAAAGCACCAGCAACATTAGGGAGTACTAGACATGCAATCATAATGGTAAAAGCAACAAGTGACATCAAGCGGTACTTTGAGTCAAGGTCCGACTTTCTTCCCTCTAAAACCAGCGCGCGCGCTGCAACTCCGATGAGAATCAAAAAGTCTGTAGCCAAGAAGACAGCCCTATTTATCACGCTGACAATCGTTGAGGGTGTGCTGACAAGGGTTGCTACCTGCGAGGACCTCGCCGCGGGGTTGTATATATCATTAATGAAGTTGTTCTCTATACGTTTAATGTCATCTGACACTTTCAACAGCGGCGCATTTGAAACATATACATACCAACCGAAAGTCATCGAAAAAAGAAGAAGAACCAAGGATGCGCTCAACACGTCTTTGGATCGCCACTTCCGCAACACTACATAGGCCAAAATGACCTGAAAAACATAGATATAGGCGAGAGCGTAATGCGAGACTATCAAACCAGCACCAAGAATTATCAAGAGGATTTTCTTACGTTCTGTCGGAATGTTTTTTTCAAAAAGAAGAAAGATTGACAATACCATCAGTAGTTCTGCAATCATTTGTCTGGCCAGTGTAAGTGGTTCCATGCCGAAGAACGTGGTACTCGCCATGAAAAAGAGCACAGACAAAAACGCTATAGTCTTGTTCGTTTGCGTTTCATAAATCCTGTACAGCACTAGAGGAACTAGAGCGAAGGCTAGGGGGAATAATATCTTGAATATCGTTTCCATCCCAAAATCAAGCACGGCTGAGTAGACTGTCGGGAGAATGGTAATACTCAAAACAGATTCAAATCGAGCAATGTCGGTATCGACGCCCACGCCAGGGGAAACCCAGTAACCTCTGATTTGCGTTTGTCTAAAAACATATACTTCAACATGCATGTCCTCTCCCATGATGTATTTAGATATGAGCGACGTGTGAAAAATAAGTGCAAGAGAAATCACCAATATGATCAGGAGATGGTACTTCGTCGGAGCAATTCTAGAAGAATAGCCAAACACGTAGAAAACAGCCATCACTACTATCATGATAAGCAGGATGAGAACATTATCGTAAACAGCCCCTACTATTCCAAGAGCTGGAATCACAAAAAGCAAGACGTGAAAAATCGTTAACGTCCTAGACTTGTCACCAACTTGATCAGTGCTTGTTAAATCGGTTCTGCATCCACTGAGAAGTATGCACATTGCAACGCAGCTAATGACCAGCACAAGAGGAGAGAGTGTAAGAGGATTTGCAAGGCCAATAAGTGGAGACAACGTGGACATCGTGAGTCCGATGAGCATCAGAACCGTTAAACTCAAGCCCACAGAAAGAAGCACAGTGTCTGTTTTCTGGCTTTCGATTCTTAATGCCTTAAGTACGACGTAGCCTGGTATGAAAGTGAGGAAAAGAAATCCAAAAACCTGTCTCAAGATCGGTATGTCGAGAAGTATTGAAAGCCAAGTAACCGTTTGAACAAGCAATACAAATTGAACGTAATTTCTCATTTTATGGCTTCCTTTTTGTTTCTTGATGACTCCAGAGATGAAAGTCGATTGGTTACTTGGCCCTTTTTGGTTGCGACACGTTTATTTCATTGTCAGTAATTGGTCGTAGATTTGCATAACCTTTTCCGAAACCACAGTCCAAGAAAACTTCTTCTCAACTGTGTCTCTCGCTTTTTCCCCGTAGGACTCCCTTAGCTTTCTGTCTTTGAGCAACATGTTGAGGGCTGAGGCAAGAGCTGTTGGTTCATCTGGAGGAACCAAAAGTCCATTGCGTCTGTCTTCAATTACGTCGGGAACAGCTCCTGTGGGGGTTGCAATGACGGGCGTGCAGCAAGCTAGTGCTTCGAGATTTGCAATGGGAAAATGATCTATTCGTGCAGGTGCTGCGAATATTGCAGCTTTTTGATACAACTCAACTAACGCATTTCCTCTAAGGGGCCCTAGATACGAAACTTTGTGAACAGTAGTGTCATTCACTTTTCGAATCAAACGCTGTATCTCAGAGAAAAACAATTTGTCACCAATTGGCCCGACTATGGCGACTTGCGCGGGGGGTTCTAACTGAAATAAGGCCTTCAAAAGAACGTCTAATCCTTTTTGGAAGATAATCCTGCCTACAGAGAGAATTAGGTTGTCGGTTTTCATTTTCTTGTTAGGACTGAACTTTGCTGTGTCAATCGCATTGGGGAGAATCGCCAACTTGGATTCTGGCAAACCCAACTTTAACATGAAAGGTATTGTGTACTTCGACAGACCTATGTAACGGTCTGCTGTTCTTCTTATCATACTCTTCAACAGAGGGTTTCTTTCGTAACGACGATATGTATAGGGTATAGTGTGCAAATGCCAGAGTCTGGGTTTGCTCTTCTTGAGGGCAAGGGACGAAAAAAACGGAAATGTGAAATCGGTGTCATCATGAAAATGTAAAATATCGTAGTGGTCAAATTCCCTGACAAAACTCATACTTGGAATCACATGAACGTTAAACAGCTCACCATGAATGCTGCGGTTATGAAAGTTGAACAGGCGAGGGTTGTGCGCAGACATTCTGAATAGCCTGCCCCCGTTTGTTTTTCCTCTTTCGTCTCTCCCAACAGGGTTCCATTTCGAGGCCATGTTTAGCGTCATGATGTCAGCCTTAACGCCTTTTTCGTTGAGTTTTTGTGTCAATTGCTCCACGTATGTTTCAGTGCCCCCCAAAATAGGGTAGTAAGAGGGAGTGACCATTAAAACTTTCATTGTTTATCCTCCATGTACTTTTCTTACACTAGTTGGCGCGCGTGCATTAGTCGGACCAATCATTTCGATGAAAGACACAACGCATACTTTTGTGATTAAGGAATTCAACACAAACGGCCATAGTTCGAGCTTTCAAACTGTCCGCCATTAGCAACCACAGTCAAGACCGATTTGTGAAAGACAAACTATGAAGATTTTCTGGCGTTCGTCATATCTTTCATCTAGCCAGGGTTTTGAGCTACTGCCATAATCTTTTCGTACAACTGCCAGTATTTCTGGATTACGTCATCCAAGCAGTATTTGTCGTGAACCAGTTTTTTGCCATTGTTCCCCATCTTTTTTCTGATCGGTTCGTCTCCAAGCAAAGTCAAGATTGCGTTCTCAATCGATTTTCTTTCCCGCTCGACCAATATTCCAGCTTTCCCATCGCCCAATATCTCCTTGATATGAGGGGTGTTAGTGGAAACTATCGGCAGGCCAGCTCCCATTGCTTCAAGAAAAACTAGCCCAAACATTTCGGCTCGCGTAGGGAGGGCGAAGACGGAAGATGCTAGATACAGCTGGATCAATTCGTCTCTTGAAATGTTGTCTATGAATATCACTTTTTCTTGCAGATCCAAACTTCTCACCTGATTCCTAAGCATATGCAAGTGTTCTCTTTGGTACTGTTGAAAAGATCTTCCAACTAGGATGAGTCTCGTGTGGGGGTACTCTTTAATGATGCTAGGCATACTGCTTACAAGAAAATGTTGGCCTTTCCTAGGGTCGATTACACCTACGCATAGAATATTGAACTCGTCTAGGTTGTGCTTTTTTACGATGGTGTGGTCAAGTTGAACCTCAAAAACTTTCGGATCTATGCCATGAGGTATGATTTCAACATTGTTTATTCCAAGCCTCTGGTAGATCTGAGCTTGGGTTTTCGTGAACGCAGTGAACACGCAAGTCGGTGAATCTTTCACGAACCACTTTTGAGATATTTTTTGGCGCAAGGGAGATGCACTAGGTTCCGATGCCAAGAATCGCTCGAATGCATCGTGATTATGCGAAGTGAAAACCATTGGAGTGTTCTTAACCCTCGACGCAATCCAAGACGCGACGTCAGCAAACCCATTAATATTATGCACGTGTATTAGTGAATATCTTCTCTCCGCAATATGACTAAAGACATGGATACCGAATGAAAGTATATGCGGGGGCGTGTTGACCTTCATAAAGCGATAAATGCTAAGGTTCTCATATTCTTCACACTGTTTCTGGTCCTTCTGAGATGTCAGTGTTGTCAATACCTCAGTTTTGAAACCTTTTTGAATCATGAGTTCAATCGGATAGCAGAAATAGTGCTCACAAATCTGACTTCTTAAGATGGGCCAGTCCCAATAGCTCGTTATTTCGCAAAAGAGCGGTTTGAATACCATACTTTCATCCCTGCGCACGCTTTTAGCATGGTTCTACGATCTTCTTTTCTCATAAGGATTTTCATAGTTATGAAGCTTGGTGGTGAATGTGCGTGTTGGGCGTGTTCTGTTTGGCGCGCGCTAAATTCTAATCCGTCAAAGACAACTTCTCGAATATTTCCAATAGCTGATGGGCTCTATGCAGATACGTGTGCTCCAGAAGAATCCGCTGTCGAGCGGCTTTTCCTATCCTTTCTCGATCTTCTTTAGAGGAGAGAAGCCATTTGTACGTGTCAATGGCCTCTTTCTCGTCGCTGACGATGACCACTTCCTTTTCCGGCTCAAAGAACTCTTCGAAGGAACTACAAGGATTGGAGACAATACAGCTTTCAAGTGACGCTAGCTCGAAAATTCTGGAGTTCAGCACGCCGGCTGAGATGAATTGTTCTCTTAGAATGTTCAAATTGATCTTGCTGCTGCAGCATAGTTGTATGTATTTGTCGAGAGAAACCGAGCGGATTCTTTCTGCCTTGCCCAGATCCATCTTGAAAGAGCCCTCAACTAAGAATCTCGTGTTTCCCAAGGTTTGCGAAGGTGTCGCAATCATCTTACGCATCCAATCTTCACGATCTAATTCGCCACGCCCTGAAAAAAGTACGTCTATTTCTTGTTCAACGTCTATTCGACTAAAGATTGCTGGATCTGCACCGAAAGGAACAGTATAGACTGATTGAAGACCGTTTTCTCTAAATTCTTGACTAGTTTTTTCGAACGAGCAAACAACAGCATCACACTCTGAATAATCTGGAAACTCGTGCTTTTCTGGGTGATGATCCAGACTATACTTCGGAAGGCTCTGAATATCGGTCTCGTAATAGACTGTAGGCACCCGATATTTTTTTCTAATCCAAGATGGAACCGCCTTGGCAAGGTGCGGAGCCCCTACCAAGAAAACACCATCAATGTCCTTTTCTATATTAAAGATCTGATCTATTTTTCTCTTCCAACCGCGATCATAAAAGTATCCCACAAATTTCTTGTTCAAGGTCACTCCATTGGTTAAAACAAAATCAAATGCCTTATTCACAATCGATGGTCTTTCATAGGTTCGCCACCAAGGACTGTTAAAACTTTTCCCACCGCCCGTAACGACAATGACTTCGGTTCCTGTCTCGTGAAAACCGCTTAGCAATTGCCAGTAGACAGGAACCCCAGCTCCAGGCATGGATAGGTCAATAGATGAACAGATTGCCAATAACTTCATGCCAATTCACAACTGGAATTCTCTTTTACTTCAATTGATCGAATTCGCGCGCTGGTTGGCTCCTTGATTTAAGACTTATGTAGCTGTGGTCCAAAGGTCTTCTGAACCCTCTTTTGATGTTTTTTCGCAGGAGAGCCCGCAACTGTAATATCTGGTTCAGGAAATGATCCGTCAACATAGGAGTTAGCGCCAATGGCGCGCGCTAGCGCGTTTTTCTTTTTAGTTTTTCGAGAATTTTGGGGTCTGTCCCCAAGTTGAGTTTTCCGTTTTGATAATAATTCCATCCGTTATTTCTTAGCAAGTAAAATTTCGTATCTGCATTGCCCTTTGTTATTATTCTTGGTTCCGCCGCCGCAACCGTCGAGTTGGAAGGTATATCCCTAAAAACAGTAGCATTCGCCCCAATACGGCAGTTGTCGCCTACTTTCACGTTTCCTATTATTGTGGCACCGGCCCCCATAATGCAATTATCACCAATGCATGGAGCACCATATCCCTTAGAATCTGGGAGCGTGTTCGAACCTATCACAACATTGGGGAATATAACACAATCCTTTCCTATAACCGCATAACCTGATATGAATATTCCACTTAGGCCATGCGGAAGCCATGGTTTATTCTTAAAAATCGTGTCGAGTCCTACATAACTACTGTGCTGTTCTAAGTAAAGAAGATATATAACCGAATAAATTCTTCTTAGAAGTTTGAACCTTGTACTAATAACAATATTCCTAAATGCGAAAAACCCGCCCGCACCCCTTACAATTAATTCCGTTAACATTTGGAGTACACCTTTTCAATTTGCTCTGTTTCTTTTTATCTGATTGATCTGCTTCTCGATCGATCACGCGCGCGCTAACCCAAAGAATTCATCGTGATTCTCTGATCGAAAGAAAGAAAGTCGCGCATTTTTTCGATGAGGTCAATCGATAAAGTATCTATTCCATAATTCAAAAGTTAGCAGTACACACAGCTGCGTTCCCCAATTCTTTTTATTGGTCATATGCTCATTGAGCATTTTGATGACAAAGTCGTTGTTGAAATAGCCTCGGCCTAGAGTTCTTTGATCCAGAAGTATATCTTCAAAGAATCTGCGAGTCCGCGCGTCCGCTCTTATCAGTTGATCACGGTCTGGGTATCCAACATTTCGTGGTAAATTGATCAAACCCTTCGTTTTTTCTCCGAGCTTGATCGCTAGTAGCCTATATCCTCCTTTGATTATGAAGCCAATTCTATGAGCTATCATAGGCCATTGAGGAGGCACTCCTGTTCTTTGGTAAGGGAGTTTTGCCGCGTCAGGAGCTAGTCGAGTTAGGAATTGATAATACAGCTTGTATCCGAAGCGCAATTTTGTAGGAATGGTGAGCGCAAAATCAAAGAAATCCTTGTCAAAACCTAAAAATCTGTCCTCTACATAATTTCTCACCATCACAAGGCTCAGATGCAAGCTCGCTAATGACTCAAGGAAGAAATAATCAGTGCGACTTACAGGGTCAATCCCGCCACTTCTTTCAAAAGATTGCTTAAATGACCTGAAAGGATAATCTTTTACCTTCTGATAATAATTCTCCGAATAGAAAAGTGGGGCCATCTTCGAAGATATTACATAGTTCTGCTCTGAAAAGAGTAGACTGAGGAAGACTTCCGAATTCGCCTTCGATACTTCACGCTCAAGAAAGATGCGGGACACGCTCTCAATTGAGCCGCTACCGGCTACGCGGGAGAGATAGGTTCCCAATAGGATATCTAGGCTTGTTCCGTGAAAGACAACATCAACATCCTCTCTGATTTTTGGAAGTAGATTCATCCACCAGATGTCAGCGCAAAGCATCATTCCATCAGTGTAGTATATTGCTTTCTCCGCGTATTCCGCTAGAAAGTCTCTTCTGAGCTCCACAAAATGGTGTTCAGCCCCTATAGTATTCGCAACTTTTTTAGCGATATTGGCTTCATCGCCCCCCTTCATTCCGTAGGTAAAACTACTCAATTTCTGAGCCTCATTTTTCACAGCTGCGGCAACGGTTCTGCTATCCAAACCTCCGCTCAGGAATATACCTAGACGGCATTTCCCTCTAGTTCTCTTTTGTGCGGCTTTCCTGAACAAGTTCACCAAGTTATCTACATAAAAATTGGGGCCTAAAGCTGAGTTGGTATTTTCTTCAAACTTGAAATTCCAGTATTTCCGTTCAGAGAGTTTTCCTTGGAACCAAACCATCATTGAACCGGGGGGTACCTCCTTTATTTCTTTGAAGAGAGTTTTATGACCAAGTATTCTTCCGAATGCAAAAAAGTCTGCAACCGCCTCATGATCGATTTCTTTCTTAAAGGTTTCGTTTTTCAGTATGGCTTTCACTTCAGAGGAGAAAACATACCTGTCATCGTTTTTTGTGAAGTATAAATGTCTTAAGCCATGCCTATCATTCGCTACAATAATACGCCCATTCTTGATGTCGTATATTAGAAGAACAAAGGAGCCCTCAAGGTTATCAACGAAACTCTCTCCGCGGTCTTCGTACAAATGTAAGCAAAATTCCGCATCGTTATTGACTCGAAATACATGTCCTTTGGATTCAAGTCTTCTCTTCTCTTTTTCATAATCGTAAATCTCACCATCCATCACGATGAAGGCAGATTTTTCCTCGTTGAAAATAGGTTGCGGTTCGGGGTTAATAATTCCCAAATGCACTCGTCCTATTGCAACTGGAGATTGGACATAAAGATCGTTTTGTTGCCAATCTTCATGAGTGATAGAGTCTATCATAATTCGAATTAGGGATTCGCTGACTTCGTCACCGATAATGGCTACAATTCCAGGCATAATCCACTCACCTTTTATTTGCAAATCACTTTTGAGAATTTCGGCTTCGATTAGGCGGTTATTGTTCGAGGCGTTTATTTCCGTGAACATATGCCATTTGTTTTGATTAGTCTGACACCCTCGTCATCCAAAGACTAAAAACATGGGAAGCAAGTGTGCACTATACGTCTTCGTGTTTCATAACGCGCGCGCAATAACATTTTTTTGGTTTCCAGCTATATACGGGCCAAAGTTAGGGTCATTATAGAACCAGATGTCAGCCTTTCGAGCTCCAGATGCCACTGTATTAGAGAAGTTGCAGACAAAAACATTGTTACTAAAGTGTCCCCCTTCAAAGTATAACCCACTTTGGCAATTAGTGAAGTTTAAGTGTGCTATATTGTCGTGAATCGACGAGTTTGTGTCGCTTGAGAAGTATGTCTTTGCTATTTGATATACTTAGATTAAGAAAGCTATGGTCTATAGCTTGATTATTGCCGTCAGTTATCAAAATGAAGCGCGCGCCACTGAAATGCTACTTGAAGCATAAGTTGTGTTCGTTGGGCTCGTTACTGTTATTGCAACGAGAGTTGGCGGTGGGCCTCAATGGAAATAGGGGTAAACAACAATGTTGCCCTGAGTTCCATTAGTGAAGTCATAAAGACCATTTGGGTTTCCTGACGTTGCATAGACGTAGAAAGTATTATTCGTTATCTGTGTCCATACAACATTATGATAAATGTCCGACTTGCCGGCACTTCCGCAACGTGTGAAGTTTAAGTAGAAGGAGTTATTGTGCATGAGTCCTTGGTCAAGTTGAACCCCCCATGAGCAATCTGTGAAGCTCATGTAAACAGTGTTGTTTTGGATTGGCGAGTTTGTTCCTTGTGAACAGTATAATCCCTTCCCATATTGAACGGTCAAGTTGAAGAAGTTATCGGTGACATTTTGGTTGTTCCCATCAGAACAGAGAATTAGCGAAGTTTCAGTACAGTTGTAGATTGTTGCTTGAACATAGTTGCCTGAGCAGTTACCGGGGATTTCACTGCCGTCATAGCTTGTTCCTGTCGTAACTGCATTAGTGAAGTTTCTGATAATAATGTCAGTACATGTGTTGTTTTGTGCAGGTCTAAATTTTATGGCGTCAAATCCGCTTCCCCAGTTGTTTTCTATTGTGCAGTTCGTGAAAGTGTTGTTGTAAACTCCAAAACCCGTGCCTCCAGAATTAAGGTAGATTCCATCACGCCACACGTTATGCACCCAAAGACCAGTTACAGTGTTGAAGTAACTTCCATTCCAGTTGGCATTGCTATTCCAATCTTCCAGCTCGAAACCAGCACGGCAATGCTGATTGTTTGTTCCGTCAAGATTAATGTTCGTGAAATTGCAGTACTGAATATCTGAGCCTATAATGCCTTTTCCATCCGTATTTCCAGCCCAATTATAACCCGTAACGTTCACAAAAGCGTCGTTTCGAAGTTGCCTTGCGTTCAATCCGTCACCATTGCCATTTTGAAATTGAATATTTGAGAACGTGGAATTGTGAATGGCACCGATAAATATGCAACCAAACATGCTGTCACCATCCAAATATGCTGTTCCATTAGAACTTGTCAACGTAAAGTTTATTGTTCCAGCACCAGCCCAATAATTCCAAAGCTGAAACAGAGTACCAGAACCACCAGTTTTCCGAATCGTTGATCCATCCAAATCCAAGTAAACATTGTTCAAGTAACCAGCACTTATCATTCCAGCTTTTCCTATTGTTCCATTTGTCAAATAAGTATCTTTGTAAAGAAATACCGATCCGCCGCCGAGAGTCGAACAATTTGACATTGCGTTGTTAATCACAACAGCAGGGTCGCCGTAATGGTCATCAACGAATCCCTTGCTGTTTATCCGATATGTGGACGTTGAATTTCGGAATATGCGGTACGTAAAATTGGAAGAGGGATATTCACGTCCTGGTATGCTGATTTGGCCATAATTCGATAAGGTCAAAGAGCTGGAAATCAGGCTTAGCACACTCACAGGAATACAAAGCAAAATGATTATTCCAGCGCCAAGGAGTAGTAATCTCTCTTCTTTCGGAAACAGCATTGTTATCATCATAGCAGTTCTCAAGAGTAATTTGAGGCTAAGCAGAAGTAAACTCTAGCATCTAATAAACTTTGGTGAAAAGCTGTTCAGCACATATACACTGGACTACTTAGCGTGCGCTATTGTTCAAGTGTTCTACAGAAATCAACATGTGAAGACCAGGCAACAGACAAACAACCCACTCAAGCGTACGAACTTCAAGCATGTGACAACCGTGTTCAGGTTTGCATAAGGTACTCGTCAAAACTCTCTGCGACTTTTTCCCAAGAAAACTTTTGTTTTACGATAGACTTGCCAAGCGAACCCCATTGTTCCAACTCTCGTCTGTGACTGTATGCAAACAGTATTCCTTTTGCTATGTCAGCCGGATCAGCGGAGCAAACGTAGATGCCACATTTGCAATTGCCCATTACATAGAGATTTAAATGGAGCGAAGTTGCAATAACAGGTTTCTCCATTGCAAGATATTCCAAAAGTGCTAATGAGCATTGAGATCGCCACTCAGGCCGATCAGGAAACGGTTGAAGACCAACATCACACATTGCGATAAATCTTGGAACATCTTTGTAGTCAACAGGACTATGAATAATCACTCTGTCCTGAATTTCATGTTCTTGGACTAATTCCATTATTCGTCCCGAACATTCGCCACTTCCAAGGAGAAATAACACAACATCATCAATTCTGTTTTTCAAAAGGGCAACGCTCTCAACTGTCTCTACTAGTCCTCTTGAGCCAACTCCGGAACCGGTACCAAAGGTCCCATGGTAGAAAAGAACGAATTTGTTTGTTAGACCAAAAGCCTTCCGAAGTTCAGTCCTTTCTTTTGCGAAATGCTGAGAATTGAAAAGCTCTCTGTTGACGCCCGAAGTCCAAATTCCAATTCGTTCGGGATTAATGCTATATTGTCTGCACAAATCTTGTTTCATCATAGGAGTTATCGTGGTAATACCATCAAACAATTTCTTAGCTACGTGAAAAGAATTGTCGAAGAAAAAATCACTGAATTTCCGAGATATTTTGGATTCCTTAAAATGCGAAGTTCTGGCGTCGAGAATTATCTTTGGGCGTTTGGATTTTGGAAGAAGAGCAATAGGGATTAAACTGAAGGCCGTTCCATCTTGCGGTTCCACAATTATGTAGGTAGGTTCAAAACGCATAATATAGAAGGGCAAGAAAAAAAGCAATGAAAGAACAAACAGTGCATTTGCGATTATAGGTTTCTCTCGCATGGGGAGAGAAATTACCTGCAAATCAGGGTATTTGATTTTGACCTTCTTATGTGAATATAACGCTAATAGGGATGATTGATATCCTCGTTTTGCAAGATTTCTCAAGACCTCTATTTGCGTGGTTTTGTAATAATTCCCATCAACGTACAGAAAACTTATCCAAAGCAATTTCTTATCCAGAATCCCCACCGCCCATATTCAGATAAATTTGCCAAAATCCTCCACGTTCGTCATATAGGATAAGTATTCTCTGACTCCATTTTTGGTCATTGATCAAGAGCGCTTGCCTTTAACGATTATAGAATGCATACCCACTCATTGATGCACAAGAGCAGTTTTGAGGTTTTTGTGGTCTCGGCAAAATGACTACCTCAAAACGACGCCCACTTTTTAGGCTTGGCTTACTTAGTTAATGCCCGCGAACAGGAATAATCATACAGATGGTGAATATTGGCACAGTTACGGCAAACAAATATTCATCGACCTAAGCCAGTGGTAAGTTGTGATCCTGGCAATACGAGATGAAAGATTCCAAAACTCGTCTCTTACGAATCTTCAGGAATAGGTTAGCCAATAATCCCCTTAAGGAATTTATTCATTTTCATGACATTGTTCTCAAGAGAGAACAAATTCGAATTTTTGATAGCGTTGTTTTGGTAATGACTCAGCATACTTTCGTTGTTTAGTTCATTACTTAGATTAGAATAGTTGTCATATGCAAAACCTATCTGGTATTTATTTATTATTTCTTCACACCCTTCTAGATAGCCCTCTGGAATAACAATTGGAATTCCTGCAAGAAGGGCAATTGAAAACCTACTGGGGATGCCATTATTAAACCTGCTTAGACCTGAAGCGCCCCAGAAATTATACGTGACCCAACAAGCGTCAAACTGTGTCAAAAATGTGGCAAAAGTACCATCCGCAATTTCCCGGTAAGCAAACCTGTTGAATGAGTGAACAAAACCCAAGTTTTCGGATGCATACTCTCCAATTGATCCTTCCTGCGCGTTCGTGTGCCAACCAGCTTGGCTTACGTTGCACATATGGACGTGAATCTTCTTCGATGCCACCTTTTCGACTTGTGGAAGAATATCATATACGTCCATTCCGATGAAAACCAGGTGCGGTTGACCATCAAACGATGACAGAAGGGGCAACCTCTTTCGGTAATAGAATTTCTCAGGGTAACATTCCATAAAAACCAAGTTTTCTCCGCGATGCATATCGAATACATTCTTCATGTAATGAAACATTCTTTGCGAAGAAAGCACTCGTCCATCTAGGTTATTCACTGTTCGCCTATTGAAAAAGTTCTCAATCTCTTGACCCACCCTAATACTATTAGTGGGGTACGTGAGAAATTCGTAGACTGTGGGCACATGGAATTCTTGCGCCATGCTGATCTCAGGGAGGCTAAGAGACCCCCAACTTCCATAGATTAGCTCTATGCCTGCCCTATCAATAATCTGACTGAATTTATCGCATTTGAGGCTTAAGTTTTTGGCTATACTATATAAAGTGGCCTTTCTAAACCAGTCTAGTCGACCCTCGAACATAGCACGAATTTTACTGTCCTCATACAAATTGTACACTGGAATATTAGTCTCATCAATTTTTCTGGGAAATGACGAGTGTAGAGTGTTTATGGCTGTAACTTCATAACCATGTTCAGATAAGTATGTTAGAAAAGCTTGTGCCTGTATGGTTAATTGACCTAAAAATAACAAGGCAATGGTCATTAACTCATACGCCTACTTTTTGAGAAAATGCGTTAAGAAGCAAGTCTTCCGAAATATCATACTCGTTCGTTGGCACAAATCGCGCGCTATCCTTCTTCTTGAAGCGACGCAATTCTTCCGCAGATTTCTATGCATCTTTTGAGTTGAAATCTCTCAGAATATAGGTGTAAGTCTTCAGATATTTCTGAACTATGACGTTCCAATCATGATTCTTCCTGACATACTGACATGCGGAATTGCCGATTCTCTTTCTAGCTTTGTCGTCAGACAGCAGGAAAGAGATGGCCTTCGAAAGTTCCAGTGTGTCTTTTGGAGTCACTAGTATTCCATTTTCCATGTTCTTCACTATTTCCCTGGTGAATGGATAGTCAAAAGCAACTATCGGCTTGGAGCAGGCCATTGCTTCTAGCATGGCTACACTCAACCCTTCATACAACGAAGGAAATACTGCCACGTCAGCTGCTTTCAGTTCTCTAATGAGAACGTCATAGTCGGCATAACCCAACAATCTGACGTTGTTTTCAAGATGCAATGCCGATATCAGACTTGCTACTCTTGACCTTAATGGTCCCTTTCCAAAAACCTTCAGAATAACATTCTTTTGCTCCTTGACTATGTACGGCATGGCTCTTATAAGATACTCGATTCCCTTTCGCCAATAAAGTCTCCCACAATAGAACAGAGTTGGCTGTCCACTGTTATTCGTACTGTTGGATGCCTTTAAGATTCGCTCTATCTTCTGGAAATCAATTCCGTTCTGAATGACATGTGCTTTGTTTTCTGCGTAATGAAAACGCTCTTTTATTTTTCTGGCCGTAGCATTGCCGCAGAACACGTACCCATCAGCCCCATTCAGTTCCAGCATATTAAAACTTGTCCACACTGGAAAAGCTAGAATGTGGGTCGTCACATCCTCTAGATTCCACTTCCACGGAGAAGTGGAGAGCAGAACTCTCAATTCCTCGAAAGGAGAAACGTGAAGGGAGACAATCCAGGGACGCTTCTGCTTTCTCATAAGAAACGGATATAGCGAGAAGGAAGTTGCTTGGCTGTGAAGCAAGTCTGATTTTTTCAGTTTCTCTTCTAATATTCTTGCGTTTCGATTTCTCAACTGAAACCACAAGAACCGCGGTGGCGCTTCAATCGTTGGCAAGCGGATGATTTCCAGATTCTCAGTCAATTCGTTGTCGAATGTCGATGGACCTCCACAACAGACTGTCACTTGAACACCCTGGCGAGCAAGTGCATGAACCAAGTCATATGTCTGTGTACCTACTCCGCCCCACGTGTAGGGAGGGAACCACAGTGAATGAAACAGAATCTGTAAGTCCATCCAGTCCATCCAATTCGCGAGTTGAACCTGAAGCATACTTAATGCGCAGTAAGATCAAAGCAAAACATTTGTCTAGCTTCCTTTCTGGACCTTTTGCCACTTGTGAAGGGAGCCACCAGTCAAGTAACGAACCATGCCTTCCACAAGGATGAGTTGATAACGCAAGAAAGTTGAAGCAATACCCGATATCTTGGTCTTAGTGGGCAGGGCTTGTTCGATCATGTATGCAGCCAAAACCACTATCACAAGAATCAGAGGAAAAAGAAATTCACTTGTTTGAAAGATGTAAGAAAGCCCTGTCGCAACTGTTAGAATTACCAAGCTCAGCATTATGAAAGGCGAAACTACATGCATGAAAAAATTGGCTGGCATAATCGTAGAGCCAAACTTGCCAAACGATTTGTTAAACATCATGTCCTTGTTGTACCAAAACAGTCTGGCCAGTCCTTGGCCTCTTCGTACTTTCATCATCCTCAGTGATTGACTGTTGCTTGGCAAGGGCTCGTAGAAGAAAGCATCAGGCTCAAAGACTGATTTGTATCCCTCTCTTCTTGCCATTATTGCCAGTTGCGAATCATCAGCATTGAGGTTCTCTCTTATCTTCTTGCCTACTATGAATTTGGTTCTGTAGGCTGAGAGTTCGCCGTCGAAGATAGGCGTCGAATCAATCAGACTTTCCCCGGTTCGCATCTTCTGGTAAAAGTCCAAGTAAGCAGATTCTGACTGCGCCTCACCAGACCGATCGGTGGGCGGCACAACCTGTTTGCCCACAACCGACCCTACTTCAGGATTTGAAAAGCGTTCAACAACCGTTTGAACCGCATTCTTATCCAGGAAAGCATTAGCGTCTGTCATGAACACGATTTCGCTTTGAAGGTCAAGGCTGGATAAAGCCTTGTTAATCGCAGTAGATTTCCCTCTGCGCTCGTCTTCAACAATCAATTTCACTTTCAGCTCAGGGTGTTCCGAAAAGAATTCTTTTGCCAACTTAACAGTACCATCATTTGAAGCGCTGTCTATCATCAGTATTTCCATTAGAGCACTCGGATAAGATTGTTCAATCAGATTGAGCAGTTTATCCTTGATCGTTTGAGCGTCATTGTAAGTCGGAACAATCACCGTTATCTTCGGCTTAAAATCTGACTTCCTCTCCTCTTTACGCTTAGTCTTTATCACATTCGAGATGTACAGATAGTAGCCCGCGTATATCCCGCCGGTCAGAGCGGTCAGACTGATCGTTGCCAGCAGCAGTACTGCCCAAATCATCATTTCGACAACCTGCCTCCTACTCACAAAGCTGAATCTTGACTAGAAGCAACGCAACTTCATTTCTTGCCTTTCTCTTTCTTCACAGCTTCATTAACTTCTTTCACTGCCCTCAAAAGAATAGTCTTGTCTGAACAGTTGATAAGCTCCTCCACGTCCTTGGGCAAGCACTTCCCATCGAAGGGTCCTTTCATCGGGTCCGTGTATTCCGGAGCCGCCCTGCCTTCCGAAACCAGCGCACTCATAACCAACCTCGGGTCAACCCCATAATCCTCACACAGCCTTCTGACCTCATTGGCAAAAGAAATCTTTGTGGCTGCGCACGCGTTCATAACCAGCTTCACCATCACGGCCGTCATGTGATCAACCTGATAGACCGGAATCTTTCGGTCCTGCCAATAGAAAACCTTGTTCATAACTAAGTCCACATCTTCCTTCTTCCCTGCAACAACCACAATCTTGGGGCTAACAAAATCTTGTAAACGCGCATTCTCATGCAGGAACTCGGGCATCGCAACTATCCTCAGCTTCCTCTTTTCCATTTCCTTCACAAAATCAAGAGACAGAGTCGACTTGATAATCACCACACCAGAGTATTTTCTTCTCTCCAGTTCATCCAAGTATTCATCAACCAAGGAGCAGTCAAGACGACCATTCTTCGGATTCGTAGGCACTGCCAGAAAAATGACGTCACTCTGGGCCACTTCTTCAAGGCTGTTGGAAGGCTTAAACTTGTCATATCCAAGTATTTCTTTGTGGTAGAATTTCAACGCGTGAAACACAGTTTCCCCAACTGCTCCCAATCCAACTATTCCGATCTTCATTTTCACATCTCCTTTTCATTCTTCTTGAATTCAAGAGCGAAGTCCTTCGCCCTCAAGACCTTTCCACCCAAACCTTTCACATAGGCTAATATTTCATTCAACATTTCAACAGACCTAGCTCCAACGTTTCGGTACAGATGCCACGGCACTCCAGCGACACGCGGCAAATTGAAAACATCTCGAGGATGAATGTAAAACATGACAGGGTAACCGCGAGCAAAAAGCATTCTGATTCCAGACTTCACGTGCAAAAGTCCAAGGTTTCTCATCCATGAAGCACTCAGGGGCAACGGGAAAACAGGATTCGTGGAAACGGGGATCTCCACAATACTTCCTTCCTTGAACGTGAGCATATGTGGTTTTAGCTGCAGCGAAAATGAACCATACGAGCCCGGAATCAGCATCGGCAGATAAGAGGAATCGTACCAAAACCCCATTTCGCTAAGAATCGCCATTGTGACATTATTTGCTCTCAAACACGGGGCTCGAAAACCAACGGTTTTCCTACGCGTCGTCTCTTCCACAATGTGCTTGGCCTTCTCAATTCTTGACCTCTGCTCATCTCCGCCAAGCAAACATTCATTCCTTTCATGCATGAGTCCGTGACACGCAACTTCATGCCCTTTCTCAGCAATTTCCTTTATCTTCAGTGGATGTCGCTCAGCCACCTCGCCCGGTACGAAAAACGTGGCTTTCACATGGTTACGTTCAAACAGATCCAGCAGAACATCAAGCCCCTCTTCGACACTGACTTGACGCTCCACTTTGTCGACATCATGTTTGACCGAGTAGAAACTCAGTAAACTGGACCAACTGTCAACGTCAACAGACATGATAAAACTACGAGACAACCCTGCTTGACCGTCAAAAAAATCGGCTGCCGTGGCTGCTCTTGTACTCAAGTCGTACTTCACTTCTAGAATTTACTCATAAACAACCTGAAGGTCTCTCTGGCGTGTTTCTCCTTCGAAACCCCAACGGCCGCCCCTTTGACATTGGGCAACGACGCAATATACTCCATTGCGTCGTCAAGCTTCAGATATCCAGCCGCTAATATGCTGATCGCTATCAAACACGGTTCACTCAAACCTTTCAAAGCTCGCTCGCACTCTTCCCTTGAAGGATTCATCTCGAAGCCTATCTTGTTGAAAGGCGCGGCAACAATGACTTTTGCAGGATCTATACCCCAACCGTTGAACTTGTTCACCAAATAAGCGAAATTGCAAGTGTTAAAACCTGGAGTATACTCGTGCTTTGACATGAAGTCAATGTACGCTTTGAAAAGCCAATCCAAATTCAAGGCTAAAGCCATATCAACTACAACTTCATGAAGAAGAACAGACTCAATCTTCGCACGTTTACCCGCAGATGATTTTATTCTGCCGATCTCATAGGCCAAATAAGTCTTCAAAAGGGAAACAGGGTTAGCTCCCAACAATCCGCTCGCTCCCGACGCAATGGCCCTGAAACTGCCCGAAGATGCAAGTTGCTTTGAAAACGCTTTCGCCAACCCCACGATCCCCCCAGTCTGAGCAGCTAGCCTCACATATTCGTAGGCGTACGGCACGATTGCAAATAGCGGCAAATCTTCGATTCTTCCAGTATTCCGAACCCTCTCAAGAATGGAAAGCGTGGTTTCACTGACTGAAAACATGAAACCGTTCGCACCGTTATCAAGCGAAGTCATCACAAGCCCAGTTGCGTACGAAGGATCAACGACCGATCGATCTCTCAGCTTGGTCCGATCTTGGGAGAGGTGGCTAATGTTATGGAATGGGTTGTCCCCCACTAGCAATAGCTTGTCTGTTCTGTCAGCCATTTCTGCCGCCCCTTTCTATCTGCCAAATAAGGTCATCGACTCTTGCAGCTGTGCCAAAATCAGGTTCAGCCGCCTGCTTTTTCATAACGGACTCGATGAAAAGAGCGTCTTCACGATAGTATTCTGGCAGCCCAAGACAGAAGGGAACGCTATCGTCCAAATCATGTCTGTACCAGGTTGAGCCCTTTCCTTCAACCGGTCTGAGTTCCACCCTGTCATCATTCACAACAATTTCTCCCTCAGAACCCTTGATCAGGAAACCAATTTCAGGCATCCGATAGTCCGGCTTGAAAGGCGAGGCTTCGAGACGTCCAACCAATCCATTTGATCCTTCCACTTCAAACTTGACAGAATCGCTCTGACCGCCACGAGCACCGGTCTTCTCTTGTGAAAGGCGGAGTTCGCCAAAAAACCACAATGACAAATCCATCGCGTAACAACCCAAATCCCTCAAAATTCCTCCTCTAGATACTAGCACTTCTGAAACTCCTCTTCCGTCGCAAAAATCAGCCGAATAAGCATAGCCCTCAAAGGAGGATGGAATCCCGATTGCCCTGTGCAACAGCAGCTCTCTTGCCTTTCGAAAAGTAACGTAGAATCTCCTCAGATACCCCACCATATTGACGCCTTCGGATTTTCGCGCCAACCCAGTCAATTCAGTGGCCTGTTCGAAATTGTCCGCCAGCGTCTTCTCAACAAAAACATTCTGAACCACATCACCTGCGTACAGAGCCTCTGTAACCGCAAAATGAGACGGTATCGGCGTCGTCACGAACGCAGCATCAAGATCAAACTCAGCAAGCTTAGCCACATCGTCGACTATCGACACTCCTTTGAAAATCTTCTTCGAAAACCGCCTTATCATCCCACTCTTCTCACATATGGCGACGATCTCAACATTAGGAAGAACATTCAACACGCAACTGTGGACAAGCCCCATTTTGCCCAAGCCTACGACAGCAACTCTAAGCTTCTCACCGCTCAACTCTGGTCAACACCTACTCGTAACTTCAACAAGCCAACATCATTCAACGAGAAAGTTTCTGGTCATTCGCGTACCATTTGACCAGTTCATCTATTCCTTCTTCGAAAGAAACACTCGGCGAAAACCCCAGGATCCTCTTTGCCTTGCTAGTGTCGGCATAACCATGCTTAGCGTCACCCGGCCGAGGATCCGTGTAGACATTCTTGATTTCTCTCTTGTTGACCGCGTCCTTCAACACTTCCGCAAGCTTGTTTATGCTTATTCTCGTACCACTAGCAACATTGAAGAACTCTCCTGCAGCATCTTTAACCGTCATTGCAAGCAAGTTTGCTCTGACAATATCCTTCACATACACAAAATCTCTCGTCTGCTCCCCGTCACCATAAACAATCGGCGACATGTTCCTCAGAAGCCTATTCAGGAAAAGAGTAATCACGCCACCATACTGAGCCTGAAGATCACAAGTCTGTCTCGGGCCGTACACGTTGAAATACCGCAAAGAAACAGTCTCAAGACCATAGAATTCGTGGAAAAACCGCGCATAGTACTCTCCAACCAGTTTTGAAATGCCGTAAGGTGACCTTGGATAAGACACTTCATCCTCTCTCTTCTCCGGATCGCGAGTTCCACCATACACTGCCGCAGACGATGCAAGAACAAAGCGTTTGACGCCCAAGTCTGCAGCAGCTTTGAGCAGATTCAAAGTTCCAACCACATTGATCTCATCAGTGAGCAGGGGCTCCTTAATCGAAGCAGGTACACTCACAAGGGCCGCTTCATGGAAGACGGCATCTGCCTCTTTCGTAACCTCGTTCACCGTGTGCTGATCTCGAATATCACCCTTCACAAAATGAAAGTCCTTGTTGTTTTGGCTATGAGCCAAGTTCTCCATCTTTCCAGACTGTAGGTTGTCAAGGACCGTAACCTCAAAGCCGTCCTTCAGCAGGCCATCGACCAAGTGGCTTCCTATGAAACCAGCACCGCCTGTCACAAGAATTCTTGAGAATCTCTTAGTCATCACTACATCCTCCATAGAGCGCGCGCGCCGATCGACTCGCGCAAAGCCTCAGACACATAAACAACGTCACGCTTACTCATCCCACAGTGCATGGGCAAACATAGAACCTTCCTCAGCGCTCTCTCCGCCACGGGCAAATCACCCTCACCCGTTCCGAAACGCTCCCTGTAAAAAGGTTGCAAGTGACAGGGCGGATCATAAACGTTTCCCGTCTCAACACCAAACTTGCCCTTCAAAACACCAGCCAACTTCTCCCTGTCAACCCCGCGACTCAGCGTCACAGGATACTTGTAGTAACTGTGCCTAATGTTAGGAGGAACCCTGAACAAATTGACACCGTCAACATCGGCCAGATGTTTCTCGTACAGCTTGGCAAGTTCGTTCCGCTTAGCCACAAACCTCTCCAGATTCTCCAACTGATGTTTGCCAATAATAGCGGCCACCTCGCTCATACGCCAATTATGCCCCAGAACAACCATCGCCTTCCTGGCGTTCTGTCCGTGCGTCCGCATCATCAAGGCCCTCTCAGCCAAACTCGCATCGTCAGTCGTGATCATTCCGCCCTCGCCAGACGTCATAACCTTCGTCGGATAGAAAGAAAAGCACCCTGCATTCCCGAGCGTTCCAGCCTTCTTCCCACCAAACAGAGCCCCATGCGCGTGCGCCGCATCCTCCAAAAGAAAAAGACCCTTGTCCTCGCAGACTTCCACAAGCTCCTTCATCTGCGGACACACTAGCCCCGCGATGTGCACAACGACTATTCCCGCCGTGTTCTTCGAAATCTTCCGCCTCACATCCTTAGGATCGATACACAACGAGTCCTCACGAATATCCGCGAAAACCGGTTTCCCACCCGCAAACAACACCGCATTCGGCGTCGCCACAAACGTGTTAGTCGGGACAATGACCTCTCTACCCTTCAACTCAAAATGCCTAAGCGGAATCTCAAGAGCCGAAGTCCCAGAATTCACCGCAACCGCATGCTTAACCCCAACATACTCCGCAAACTTTCTCTCAAACTCTTTAACATTCGGCCCATCAGTCAAATGCCCACTGCGTAAAGCAATTTCTACATCTTTCAAGATCCTGCGGACACTTTTCTCATCGAAATACGGAAAGGAAGACTGAATCTTCACTTTTGCTCTCACACAATCTGCTCCTTCAACTTCATGTCAGCCGTTCTCCATGGTTCTCCACCAGTACAGAAGAGATAATCAATAACCGAGAGGTCTGGGACAAAAGCCCCGTGCAACTGTTCGTAAACAGGATATTTGAAATCCTGAAAGACTACTTTTATACCTTTTTCTTCAAAGTCTCCGGGTCTCAGATATTCGCGAGCTCCGGATCCTGCCAAGAGCACAGTAGCTCCAAGAGCCTTACACTGGTTCAAAACCAATTCAGCCTTGTTCCCGCCGGCGCCAAGAGATGAAGCCATAACCAGCCGCTTCTCTATGCCGAGAAACCGCATAACACCCTTAATCAAGTGCACGTTCAAATCAATCAACAGCTCCCAACGCCTTCCGTAAGCCTGTTCGAAAAACCCTTGATACTTCTCCCAAAACGGAGCCTTATGATAGTTTTGCTTCAACGTCATCCAATGTCGTTCTGCCCACCTAGGTTCCGCGGCGTTCGCGATCCTTGCTTCATTGATCAGCAGACCCTTCCCAACATGCTCCACGGGCGCAGTCAACCATATGACTCCCTGACGAATCTTCACTCTGTTGCGGTTTTCAAACCCCTGCCGCTCAAACTGAACACAATCTTCAACAACGAAAACATCACACTGAACCATCTTATCGAAAAAACCCAACCAAGGCAAATAATTGGGCTGATGCCCAGCCACAATCATCAATTTCTCTCCAAAAATATCGCAGTCTAGAACTTTTCTAAATATTTTACCACTTCATAAGCCTCAGCGGCTGGAACGCCAGCCTGGCTTCCTCTGAAAGAAGCCAAATTAACAGTCGATTCATAAGCCAAGTACCTTTTCTGATTCTGCGATACATGGCATCTTAGAGCCTCCCCCTTCTTCTTGATACAACCAGTAACGTCCACAAAGTACGTAGGCGAAAAAGTAGCAGACCTTACTCTCGGTGTTTCGTAAGCAAGAATCTTCGGCACATTCCTAAAAGCCGAAATTGAAACCCAACCCACATGCCTATGATCCTGATGCATATCATTAATCGTATGAGTCAAAACAAGATCTGGATTGCACTTTTTCGCAAACTGCTCAAGAAAATCAACGGCTTCAAAGGAATCAGGCACACGGGTGTCAGGGAAATCACCGAAATAGACTTCTTTCACGCCCAAGACTTGAAGAGCCGCAATGCTTTCTCGAGTTCTAACCTTCGCATCGTATTCTTTCTCCCCCTTCGTGAGATAGACAGCAACAACCTTGTGGCCACTCTTGCCCACCATGCACAAAGTTCCCCCGCATCCCAACTCAATGTCATCCGGATGCGCTCCAACAGCAAGAATCGTTCGCGCCTTATGCACCATATTCGACACCACAGACTTCTGGATACTTACGCGTCAAATAGCTACTTTGATTTCTGAAAATATACCACTTACTGCTCAACCCTACATATGTCCACTTTCAGTATACCCACTGTACACACTAAACGACAGTCATGTTCAGCTTCAAATCCACAAACCTTCCATGATAACCAAAATTGCCCGCCGAACCGTTGTAAAGCCACAACTCAAAAACCAAATCACCATAAAACCTGCTCGTGTTCGCGTTCCACAACGTGCTCGTTCCCTCCAAACTCAGCAAGTCATCATTGAATGTCATACTGTGAAAATCAACCTGCAACAAGGTATCGTTGTACTCGTAGCTGAAACCAAGAGCCACAGGCAGCTCCCAAACACCTTCGTCTGCCACGAACGCTGTGATATTGTAAAGCGAAGGCAAATCACTCGGCGTACGATTCTCAACCGGACCCAGAATGCTAGGCGCGGACATGCTTTCATTCCTAAACTTCACTTCGACCAAATAATACGCACAGTATCCAAGGTGATTCCCAAGGCCCAAGTAAATGTTGTAGCTCTGACCGTTGCTAACATTGAACGGGTAATCTTCAGCCATGCGGTTCGGCCCCAACAGCCAAAGCTCAGTGAAAAACTCGGTCCTAGGCCAGACCAGCAGTCTGCTCAATGCAGGCGAAGCCACAAGCAACGCCACAACGGCAACAACCGTCAAAAACGAAACCTGATAGTTACGAACGTCCAATCAAACAGCACTTCCAGCTTGCCCATACTTCCTCTTCAAGTAAACCCACAAAACCCAACCAGCAAATATGACCGCGACTGTTCCAGCTACAGACCCAACAATGTTAACCATGAAATCAACACTTCGCTCCAGCGCAGCACTGTCTCTCGACGTCACAGCCCTATCAGTGAACCCTGCAAGCTTATCCGTGCAGTTGGAAGAAAAGTCAACAGCAACATCAAACTCGCCATTCTCAAGAGCCACCCTGGCCCGCGACAGCAAACCCCCAGCCTCATTCAGAACGCCCGCCAACTCAGTAACGTTCCAACCCGCACCCTCAGCCTCCACAACAGCCCCATAACAAGCAATGATCTGCGCCTGAGCCCCATCAACCGCCGCCCGCGCCTCATCCGCAGTGGCAACCGCAAAAACACGCACAGGCACACCAGCAACAGACAGCATCAACACCAAAACAACGACAGCAGGCAGCAAAAACTTTCGCAACAAACCCCTCAACCCCACCGCTCAAGCCCAAAACAGCAGAAAACACCAAAAAACAACAAAAAACAACAAAACCCACAAACGCCGACCTAAGAACAAAGATCCTCCAAAACCTTCCGTTTACCATCAACATCGTTAATCTGCTTCTCAACATGCTTGTTCCGTTTTGAATACTCTTTATACCTCTCCAGAAACTCCATCCCCTTACGGGTAAGCACATAGCATCCTTCTTCCCGCTCAAAACGAACCAAATAAGCCCGCCTGATCTCAGCCAAATACCGAGTCAAAAGCCGATAACTCAGATTTGCTCCATACATAATCTGCGTCTTCTTAGCACGCTGCCTCGCAACGGCCAGAATATCCGCTATAATATCCAGTCTCCCTCTATAACTACCCAAACCTACTCCCCCGGAAAAACCAAATCATTCAAACATTAGCAAAACAGTCTTCCACAACATCGAATCTACAGAAACCCCGCCAGCACTAGATGTGAAGCCAGCCTCTTCCGCCCTTCTTCAACTGCTGTTGCGGCTGTTTCTTGCATTTTTCATACTGGTCTGCTCGTCTGATCCTCCGGGCGAACTGCTGCTTGACGATCGTTGTGCGTATAAACTTGCCCCACCCGCCGATTTCCGGGTGCTGAGGAACCAGTCTTTCAACGTTAGCCAGTTTGTGCTGCTCCAGAATCTCCCTAAGACTCAACAGCCTGAAATCTCTCGTGGCAAGCACCACCGTGCCCTTGTCAACAAACAACATGGAATAATCCTTGTTTGCAATGCCTTCAGCCCTGACCTTGTCGTCAATTCGCTCCCGCCAAAGACCTTGCCACTGCTGCTTCACTTCTTTAACAATCTCATCTCGGGCTTCAGCAACCACTAGCTAATCCCTCCCTGACAGGAGCGGACAAGAAAAATCAGACATTGGCATTGTAATACTGCTTTCTCCTTCTCCTCTACCTATTTCAGTTCAGGAATATTTAAGTCATG
>Ga0315285_10001051_pt1 | contig 28740 bp, 25 predicted proteins | sample YL17G09_36_MG_FD_203698 | JGI IMG/M metagenome (GOLD analysis project Ga0315285, IMG submission 203698) | Sediment microbial communities from Yellowstone Lake, YNP, Wyoming, USA - YL17G09_36 | ecosystem: Environmental > Aquatic > Freshwater > Lake > Sediment | place: USA: Wyoming | collected...
GTGAACAGGCGGCGCTGGGTGAACAGGCGGCGCTGGGTGGTGTTCCTTACTGTTCTCGTGTCTGCTGCATGTACACGGCCAAGCATGCCCACCTGGTGCGGGACAAATTGCCCGATGCCCGCGTCACGATCTTCTACATGGACGTGCGGGCCTTCGGCAAGGGCTACGAGGAGTTCTACGATCGGGTGAAGCACGAGCACGTGTTGTACCGGCGCGGGGAGCCTTCGGAAGTGTACCGGCGCGGGGACAAGTTGGTCGTGCAGGCCGAGGACACGATGCTGGGGAAGCCGGTCGAAGTCGAGGCGGACCTGGTGGTGCTGGCGACGGCGATCACGCCGCGCACCGACATGCCGCAGGTGTCGGCGCTGTTGGGGTTGGAGCGCTCGCCGGACGGTTTCTTCCAGGAGGCGCACCCTAAACTCCGGCCGGTGGACAGCCTGGTGGACGGCGTCTTCCTGGCGGGTTGCTGCCAGGGGCCGAAGGACATTCCCGATACGGTCGCACATGCGAAGGCAGCCGCTTCTTCGGCGCTGAGGGTGCTTGTACAGCAAACTCGTGAGAACTCGTAATGTAGGGCAAGTTGCCAACTTGCCCGCTGTGGAGGGAGATGAAGATGGCATTGAAGACAGAACCAATGGTCGAGCAGTTGGAGCTGATGGGCTGTATCCAGTGCGGCAAGTGCACCGGTGGCTGTCCGGTGGCGCGCAAGACGACGCTGAATATCCGTAGCCTGATCTACAATATGCTGGTGGAGCCGGAACTGGACGTGAACGCGCACCCGGAGTTGTGGGACTGCACGTGTTGCTTCACGTGTGTCGAGCGCTGCCCGAAGGACGTGCGGCCGGCCGAGTTGGTGATCGGGCTGCGCGGCCAACTGGTGGAGAGTGGGCACATCCCGGATACGATCGGGGCGGCGCTGACGGGCATCTTCCGCCAGGGAAATCCCACCGGCATCGCACGGGAGGATCGCATGGGTTGGGCTAACGGGACACAGATCAAGGCCGCGCAGGAAGGGTGCGAGGTGCTTTTGCACGTGTGCTGTACCCCGGCCTACGACCCGCGCGTGCAGGTCGTCCCCCGTGCGCTGGTGAAGGCGTTCACGGCGGCCGGATTGGACTTTGGCACGCTGGGCACCGACGAGAGTTGTTGCGGCAACGAGGTGCGCCGCATGGGTGAGAGCGGGCTGTTCGAGATGCTGGTAGAGGAAAACGGCGAGTTGATCCGCAGTGTAGGTGCAGGCCGGTTGGTGACCGTCTCGCCCCACTGCTTCAACACGTTCAAGAACGAGTATAGCCTGAGCGGAGGAGCAGGGGAGCAGGGGAGCGGAAGAGCAGGGGAGCAGGGGGGCAGGGGAGCCATGGAGGTGCTGCACTATACGCAGCTCATGGCTGAACTGGTCGAGCAGGGCCGGCTCAAGTTCTCCAACGAAGTGAAAAAGACCGTCACCTATCACGACCCTTGCTTCCTGGGCAAACAGAACCACATCTTCGACGAGCCGCGTGCCGTCCTCAAGGCCATCCCGGGCCTGAAATTGGTGGAGATGGACCGCAACCGGGAGCGCAGCCTGTGTTGCGAGGGGGGCGGCGGGCGCATGTGGGCCGAAGGGACCAACCTGCAGGAGCGGCTGGCCTTCCAGCGGGTGCGCGAAGCGGCCGAGACGGGGGCCGAGGTGCTGGCTGTAGCCTGTCCCTTCTGCCTGCTGACGTTGGAGGATGCGGTCAAGGTGCAAGGGCTGGACGAGAAGTTGCGGGTGATGGATATCATGGAGTTGGTGGATTTGGCGCTGTGAAGCTACACGTGTTGCGTGTTACGTGTTACGTGATAGGCTCTCTGTCAAACGATAGGACTAGGTTATGGAAGCACAACCTCGCATCGGTGTGTATATTTGTCATTGTGGTGTGAACATTGCCGCCACCGTGGACGTGGAGCAGGTGGCAGAGTTTGCGGCGGCGCTCCCGGGTGTCGTCGTTGCCCGCAATTATCTGTATATGTGCTCTGACCCTGGCCAAGGGCTGATCCAGCAGGACATCGAGGAACACGGGCTGAACCGGGTGGTGGTGGCGTCTTGTTCGCCCCGCATGCACGAGCCTACCTTCCGTGGAGCGGCGCAGCAGGTGGGTCTGAACCCGTACCTGGTGGAGATGGCCAACATCCGCGAACAGTGCTCGTGGGTGCACGGCGACCGGGCGCAGGCGACGGAGAAGGCCAAGGCGCTGGTTGCCTCGACGGTGGCCAAAGCCTTCCGGCTGGAGCCATTGGAGGAACGGGAGGTCGGGGTCGTACCCGGCGCGGTCGTCGTCGGCGGGGGCGTGGCCGGCATGGTCGCCGCGCTCGACGTGGCCGACACTGGCTTCCCGGTCTACCTGGTGGAGCAGAGCGACCACCTGGGCGGGCGCGTGGCCGAACTCAACCGCACCTTCCCGACGCTGGAGCCGGTGGTGGAACTGCTGAAGCCATTGGTCGAGCGCGTCCAGAATCACCCCAATATTACTGTACTGCTGAACGCACAGTTAACGGGTGTGGAAGGGTACGTGGGCAACTTTAAGGTGGAAGTATCGAGTCCTTCCTCATCTACTCCTTCCTCGTCTACTTTCGACGTGGGTTCGATTATTGTCGCCACGGGCTACGACGTCTTCGATGCGCGGCGCAAGCCAGAGTTGGGCTACGGCCAGTATCCCAACGTCATCACGTCGCTGGAACTGGAGCGGCGGTTGCTCGAGAGAAGTCTGGCCGTGGATGGACACACACCGAAGAGCGTGGCCTTCATCCAATGCGTGGGCTCGCGGGATGTGCAGGTGGGCAACCCATACTGCTCGCGCGTGTGCTGCATGTACACGGCGAAGCAGTCCCGGCTGGTACGGGAACTCCTGCCCGAGGCACACGTGACGGTGTTCTTCATGGACGTGCGCACGTTTGGCAAAGGGGCCGAGGAGTTCTACGACGAGGCGCGGGAGAAGGGAGTGCTCTACCGGCGCGGGAACATCTCGGAGATCTACCGGCGTGGCGAGCGGGTGGTGCTGGTGGGGGAGGACACGTTGCAGGGCCGTCCCATCGAGTTGGAGGCAGACCTGGTCGTGTTGGCGGTGGGAATGGAGGCCCGCTCCGATGTCGCTGACCTCTCCACGCTGCTCAAACTGCCGCGTTCATCGGATGGCTTTTTCCTGGAGTTGCATCCCAAGTTGCGGCCGGTGGATACGGCGGTGAGCGGCGTCTTTCTGGCGGGTTGCTGCCAGGGACCCAAGGACATTACAGACACGGTCGCGCAGGCCAAGGCGGCCGCCTCGTCGGCGCTCATCCCGCTCATCCGGGGCACGGTGCCAGCGGAATCGGCGACGGCGGTGGTGGAGCCGGAGTTGTGCGCGGGGTGCGGGATGTGTGTGGAGGTGTGTCCCTTCGGTGCGCCCGCGCTCGACCCGCTGTGGGGCGTCTCGCGCATCAACTACGTGCTGTGTAAGGGATGTGGGACGTGCGCCGTCACCTGTCCCTCCAAGGCCATTCGCTTGCAGCATTTCACGGCCAGCCAGATCCTGGCGCAGATAGATGCACTGGCGGTATGACATGGCTGAGGGTTAGCAAAGGGGCTTGAATTGGACTGTTGGTATACCGGTGACCGGGTAAGGGAGGGCTGACGAGCTGGAGTGGGGGTTGTAGACTGGAGCCAATGTGGGCGCGTGCTGGTACTGATTGACGCTGCCAATATCGGTAAGGGGGCACAGCACTCTGGGTTCAAGGTGCGTTATCGCCAACTAGCGCGCCTGTTCCGAGAGCAGAGCCAGCTTGTGGATATCCGGTTCTACACAGCCGATTTTGAGACTGATGCTCATCAAGGCTTCCTTCGTTCGTTGCAACACTTCGGCTACCGTGTTGTCAGTAAGCCGGTCAAAGTGATTTCGACAGGTAAGTCACAAGTGATCCGTAAAGCGAACTTTGACGTCGAGATGGCTGTAGATGCGATGGAGATACTATCCTGCTATGACACATTGGTGTTGTTTTCTGGCGACAGCGACTTTGCCTATCTGGTACGGCATTTGCAGAGCAAGGGCAAGCGGGTCGTGGTGTGTTCAATGCGGGGGAATGTGGCGCGGGAACTGATCAAGAGCACTGATCAGTATGTAGACCTGTATGAATTGGGTGCAGATGTTGTTCGCAAGATGCCATGAAAGCGCGAAGTCCTGGCCTCACGGCCAGGACCTCCGCCAAGAAAGCAGTCTCTCGACTGCACTAGTATTGTACTCAAGTTAGCCTAATCTGTCAAGGGGGCAATATGGCTGAAGGTAGTTTCGAACCCAAGATCGTTGCCTTTTTGTGCAACTGGTGCACGTACACGGGGGCCGACCTGGCGGGCACGTCGCGCATTCAGTATCCGCCCAACGTGCGCATCATCCGCTTGATGTGCTCCGGTTCGGTGGACCCCACCTACGTGCTCAAGCCGCTGCTGGATGGGGCCGACGGCGTCCTGATCGGCGGCTGCCATCCCGGCGACTGCCACTACCAGTCGGGGAATTACAAGGCCCGGCGGCGGTACGTAGCGCTGCGGGAGATCCTGAAGAACGCGGGCTACGACGAGGATCGGGTCTGGCTGCGCTGGATTTCCGCGTCGGAGGGGCAGCGCTTTGCCGAGACCATCACGCAGATGACCGAGTCTCTCAAGCAAAAAGGGCCCAACCCGCTGCGCCGGGAGTGGGCGGTGTAGACAAGTAGGGCAGGCTTTCCAGCCTGCCGAAGAGGGGAGATGCAATGAGAACTGTGATACCTGTTGAGAACAAGGATACGCTGGCCGCTGTGCGCGGTTTCCTCAAACGGCTGTTGGAGACCGGCGTGGTCGAGGCGCTCCTGGTGCCAATGGAAACGCCTGGCGGTACGGTCACGCCTGCGTTGGTGACCGACCCCAGCCTGTTGGACGCGGCCAACCCGCTGGCTCCGGTGATGGGGCTGAACGCGGCGCGCCTGGCGGGCCGCGTCTCCATTCGTGAGCCCCGCGGGCGTATTGGCGTCGTGCTGCGCCCGTGCGAGTTGCGGGCGCTGGTGGAATTGGTCAAGCTCCAGCAGGCCAGCCTGGCGGACCTGGTGACGATCGGCGTGGATTGCCTGGGCACCTACGACGTGGCGGTCTACACCAGGATGCAGAACGAGGCACGTGTGGACGTGCAGGCGCTTCTGGGGACCGCCAAGAGCGGCGATTTGGCCCCGCAGGATGGGTACGCTTTCCGGGACGCATGCCAGATGTGCGAGAAGCCCCAGTTTGAGGGGGCCAACGTCGCATTGGAACTGTTCGGCGCAGACCTGGCGGCCGGCATTCCGGTCAGCCTGCCCGACGAGATAGCCGAGAAGTTGGGGCTGACCGAGGCCTCCCCCTCCCCCTCCCCCAGCCCCTCCCCCCCCTCCCCCCCGCAAGCGGGGGGGAGGGGAGAAGTGGTGGGGAAGGTGGTCGCGGCCCGCACGCAAGTGCGTGACGCACGCTTCGCCGAGATCCGCCAGCGGCTCGAGAAAGAAGGCATCGAAGGCATCTTTGCTGCCTGTGTGCGCTGCCACAACTGCATGACCGTTTGCCCGATCTGTTACTGCAAGACCTGTCTCTTCAAGAGCCAGGTCTTCGATCACGAACCGATCCTGTACATGAGCTGGGCGCGCCGCAAGGGGGCGTACCGGCTGCCGGCCGACACGATGCTGTTCCACCTGACCCGGCTCAACCACATGGTGCTCTCTTGCGTCGGCTGTGGCATGTGCACGAGCGACTGCCCGGCGGAGTTGCCCGTGGGGCAGGTCTTCCGCGCCATCGGACAGGAAGTGCAGAAGACGTTCGAGTACGTTCCCGGGGCAAGTGTCGAAGAGCCTCTGCCGCTGGTCACCTTCCACGAGGACGAGTGGACAGGGGTAGGGGAGGAGTAGGATAGGAACTCGTGGGAACTCGTAGGAACTCAGGAGTAGACAAGGAAGGGGTAATGGGCGAACAAGAAGTGTCAGAAGCAGATCTGGTTCCCGTCTACATCATGGGCAAGCGCTACATGGTGCCACCGACGCTGACGATCATGAAGGCGATGGAGTGGGCGGGCTATAAGTTGATCCGGGGCGTGGGCTGCCGGGGAGGCTTCTGTGGGGCGTGTGGCACGGCCTACCGCATCCTGGGCGACCCGAAACTTTACTTCGGGCTGGCCTGCCAGACGATGGTGCAGCCGAATATGTACCTGGCGCAAATTCCGTTCTTCCCGGCCCAACGTTCGACGTATGACATCACCCAACTGGAGCCGGTGGCGACCACGCTGTTCTCTACGTACCCGGAGGTGTTACGCTGCCTGGGCTGTGGAGCATGTACCAAGGCCTGCCCCCAGGAGATTGACGTGCGGGTCTACATGGCCGCCGGGATGCGGGGCGACATTGCCACGCTGGCCGATCTGTCGTTCGACTGCATCATGTGCGGGCTGTGCGCGGCTCGCTGTCCGGCCGAGGAGGCCCAGTACAACATCGCTATCCTGGCCCGCCGTCTCTACGGTCGCTATCTGGCACCCCGCTCCGAGCATCTGGACGAGCGGCTGGAGGAGATCGAGGTCGGCACGTTCGACACCGCCTTGCAGGAATTGAAGGGTCTCGACGAGAAGGAATTGCGGGCACGGTACAAGGCGCGGGACATCGAGCCGAGCTGAGTCAACGGGCATAGAACACGGATTGCAAGACAGTAACGGATCGGATGGGGGCAACAGATTTCGACGGATGAGGAACGGATAAACGGATAATGAGGGGGAAATGGGAATGAGTGGTTATCCACAAGAGATGCAGGAATCCATCCGTAAAGTCGAGGCCGGCCGCGCCCGGCGGATGAAAGAAACGTTTCCGGCGATGAGCATGGAGGAGCGGGAGGCTGTCCTCAAGATTTTCCATCCTGACTACAAGGAGGAAAACTCCCGGGCTATCCGGGTGGGGGTCAGCAAGGGGCAGCACATGCCGCTCGAATTGGCCGACATCGTCGAGGGACGCCCCCGTATCGCGTCCGACTTTGACCTGAGCAATCCCGTGGCCGAAGCCGACGTGCTCGTCATCGGCGGCGGTGGGGCGGGAGCCTCGGCCGCGCTCCTGGCGCAGGAAAACGGGGCGAAGGTCATCATGGTGACCAAGTTGCGCTTCGGCGACGCGAACACGATGATGGCGCAGGGCGGCATCCAGGCCGCCGACCGGCCGGAAGATAACCCGGCTATTCACTACCTGGACGTCATTGGCGGCGGCCACTTTACCAACGTCCCCGAACTGGTCGAGGCGCTGGTGATGGACGCGCCCTTCGTCATCAAGTGGCTGGAAGACCTGGGGATGATGTTCGACAAGCAGCCCGACGGGATGATGATGGAGGAGCACGGCGGTGGCACCAGCCGCAAGCGCATGCACTCGGCGCGGGACTATAGCGGGGCGGAGATCATGCGCACGCTGCGGGACGAGGTGCGCAACCGGGAGGCAGGCTGGAAAGCCTGCCCCACTCGGGGCATTACGGTGATCGAGTTCTCCCCCGCCGTCGAATTGGTCCTGGATGACAAAGGACAGGCCGCCGGTGCGGTGGTGATGAACCTGGAAACCGGGGCAACCCGGTACATCAAGGCCAAAGCGGTAGTCATGGCGACAGGTGGGGGCGGGCGATTGCATTATCAGGGCTTTCCCACGACCAACCACTACGGTGCGACGGCCGATGGGGTGGTGATGGCCTATCGCGCGGGTGCGCCGCTGGGCTACCTGGAGGCCATGCAATATCACCCGACGGGCGCGGCTTTCCCGGATCAGATTGTCGGCCTGCTCGTCACCGAGAAGGTGCGCGGCCTGGGCGCCCAGCCGGTCAACAAGCACGGCGAGCAGTTTGTCTACCCGCTGGAGCCGCGGGACGTAGAGTCGGCCACCTTCATCCGCGAGTGTCTCGAGCGGGGCAACGGCATCGTCACGCTCACCGGACAGCCCGGCGTCTGGCTGGACTCGCCGATGATCGAGATCATCCACGGCCCCGGTACGATCCGCAAGGCGCTGCCGGCCATGGTACGCCAGTTTGGGCGCTTCGGGATTGACATCGCGAGGGAACCGATGCTGGTCTATCCCACACTCCACTACCAGAACGGTGGGGTCCGCTTGCGGGCCGATTGTTCCACCGTGATCCCCGGCCTTTTCATCGCCGGTGAGGTGAGCGCTGGTGTGCATGGTCATAACCGGTTGATGGGCAACAGTTTATTGGAGGTCACCGTGTTCGGCCGGCGCGCCGGTCGCTCGGCCGCTACGTATGCGCAGGGGGTCAAGTTGGGCAAAGCGACGCTGGCCCACCTGGAGGCCTGGAACCGGGAGTTGGAGGAGACGGGGGTGGAGACGGGGGTGGTTTCGCCGATCCTGCTGCCTGATTATACGCGAGTGGAGTGACAATATGCCAAACAATGCGACAAACGAGAGATCTGTTGGTGCCGTGCTGGTCGTCGGCGGTGGCGTGGGGGGCATGCGTGCGGCGGTTGACCTGGCCGAGGCAGGCTTGAAGGTCTATCTGGTCGAGACGCTGCCCTGGCTGGGCGGCCGCGTGGCCCAACTGGGTTACATGTTCCCTACCCACGACTGCGTGCTTTGCCGGGGTACATCTGACCACGGCTATGGTTGCACGCGGCCGGCGATCTCCCCCGCTTTACTGGACAACAATCTGCATCCCAATGTCGAAATCCGTGTCAACACCGAACTGGTCAACGTAACAGGATTTGCCGGGGATTTCACAGTGACGCTGCGCCACCATCCTACCTACGTAGACGCCGGGCGGTGCATCAACTGTGGACTGTGCACTGCTGTCTGCCCGGTGTCTCTGCCGAGTCCGTTCGAGGCAGGACTGGCGGCGCGCAAAGCGATCTACAAGATGGCGCCCCGGGCGCTGCCGGATGCCTACGTCGTGGACAAGGTGTCGCGCTGCGAGACTTGCCGCCGCTGCGAGACGCTGTGTCCCACCAAAGCGGTCAACCTGGACGAGCAGGAGAGCGAGTATGACCTCCGAGTCAGTGCCATTATCCTAAGCCTGGGTTATGAACTTTCTGATCCGACTGAGTACGAGGAACTCGGCTACGGTCGCTATCCCAACGTCATCCATTCGATGCAGTACGAGCGGCTGGCCAGCCGTTCTGGACCGACGGAGGGCATCGTGATGCGTCCCTCCGACGGCAAACTGCCCGAGCGCATCGCGTGGATTCAATGCGTGGGCTCTCGGGATGAAAAGCACCCCTACTGCTCGTCCATCTGCTGCATGTACGCGACGAAGGAAGCGATGCTGGCAAAGCAACGTTCCTCTCTTGGGGCCGAGCACGTTCACTGCCACATTTTTATGATGGACGAACGAGCCTTCAACAAGGAGTTCAACGCCTATTACCAGCAAGCGCAGAAGGAATATGGGGTGGAGTACACGCGCTGCCGGATTTCGATGATTCTGGAGGATCCAGAGACGCACGACCTGATCCTGCGCTATCCCGATCAGGATGGCAGGGTCACTGAGAACCGGTTTGACATGGTGGTGCTTTCGGTAGGGGCGCGGCCGCCTGATAGCGCCCATTACCTGGCCGACGTGATGGGGATCGAGTTGAATCCCTACGGCTTCTGCGCAACGGACAAATTTGCCCCACTGGAGACGAGCAGGCCCGGCATCTACGTGTGTGGGACGTTCGGCTCGCCCAAGGAGATCGCCGAGACCATCCTGGATTCGGCCGGCGCGGCCGGTGACGTCATGCGATTGCTGTCCAGTGAACTCGGCGCACAACCCTACCTTCGCGAGTATCCGTTCCTGTGGAAGCCGGATGAGTTGCCGCCCGAGCAGGATGTAGTAGGGGAGGCACCTCGCATTGGGGTCTTCGTCTGCCGCTGCTATCCGAGCATCGCCGGGATCGTGGACACGGCTGCGGTAGCCGATTTCGCTGCCAAGGTGCCCGGCGTAACTCACGTCGAGACGATGGACTACGCCTGTCTGGAAGATGGCCAGAAACAGATCCAGCAAGCGATTGAGAAGCATGAGTTGAACCGGTTGGTCGTGGCCGCATGCAGCCATCGTACCCACAAGTCGCTTTTCCAACGCATCACCCGGCAGGCTGGCTTGAATCCTTACCTGTTGGCAATGGCCAACATCCGCGAACAATGTGCCTGGCCACACGTGGATGATCCGGCAGGGGCCACCCGTGCGGCAAAGGAAGCGGTACGCTTGGCGGTAGCGCGGGCGCGGCTGGCCGAGCCGGTGCACAAACAAGCGATCGAGCCTGTCCGGCGGGCGCTGGTGATCGGGGGCGGTGTTTCCGGTATGACAGCGGCGTTGAACATAGCCGATGCCGGGTTCGACGTCACACTGGTGGAACGGGAGCAGGGCTTGGGTGGCAACTTGCAACACGTCTACTACGTAGCGGAAGGAGACAATCCTCAACGACTGCTGCGCGATCTCACCAATCGAGTGCTGGGCCATCAGCGGATAGACGTCCTCACCCGCTCGGAGGTGACGGTCCACGAGGGTAGTTTGGGTGCGTTCCGCTCCACAGTGCGCACGCCAGCGGGGGAGGTCGAGGTCGAGCATGGTGTGACCATTGTGGCTACCGGTGGACAGGAGTGGCGAGGGGAAATTTATCTGCTCGGTCAGGACAAGCGTGTGGTTACTTCTCTCGACCTGGAGGATATCATTACCCACCGGCCGGAGCAGATTGCGGATCTGAAAGAAGTCGTGTTCATCCAGTGTGTGCGACGGCCTGATGCGGTGGAGTACTGCAGCCGGACGTGTTGTACGAACACGATGAAGAACGCCATCCGCATCAAGCTGCTCAACCCGGATTGCCGGGTGGTGGTCCTGTATCGGGACATCATCACCTACGGCTTCCGCGAAAAGTTCTACACCGAAGCGCGCCAGCGCGGGGTGCTCTTCGTGCGCTACGACGAAGGCCACATGCCGCAGGTGCGGATCGCGCAAATCGCAAATAGCAAATCGCAAATGGCAAATAGCAAATCGCAAGACGCAAGTCGGCAAGGAGAGCGGGGGGAACTTGAGGTTGTGGCCTGGGAACCCTCTCTGCAACAGGAGCTTGTACTGCATCCCGATTTGCTGTCGCTGAGCATGACCATCGGACCGTCGGAGGGAACAGAGAAATTGGCGCGCATGCTGGAAGTGCCGCTTTCCAGTGAGGGTTTCTTCATGGAGGCTCACCTCAAGATGCGCCCGATGGACATGGCGAGGGAGGGAATTTTCATCTGCGGGATGGCCCACTACCCCAAGTTCATCGAGGAGTGTATCACCAACGCGCAGGCAGCGGCAGGGCGGGCGCTGACGATCCTGGCCCCACCCACGCTCTACATTGGCGGCGTCATCTCTGTGGTGGACCAGAGCAAGTGCGTGGGTTGCCTGACGTGTGTGCGTACCTGTCCTTTCGAGATCCCCAAGGTGCGGTATTCGGACACAGGGGTGGGAGGAATCAGAGGGGCAGCGACCATTGACCCTGCGATATGTACGGGGTGTGGCACCTGCTCGGCAGAGTGTCCGGCCAAGGCCATTCAGTTGGTCGCCTATCGGGACGAGCAGATCCTGCAACTGCCACTGGGGGCGTGGGCAGTTCAATGAACAATGAGACAATGAGACAATGAACAACGGCAAATCGGCAAATCAGCAAATCAGCAAATCGGCAAATCGACAAATTCGCGATTCGCCATTTGAGCCTGAGATCACGGTCTTTATGTGCAACTACTGCGCATACATGGCGGCCGACACGGCTGGTGCACTGCGCATTAAATACCCGGCCAACGTCAAATTGGTGAAGTTGCCATGTACAGGCAAGACAGACGCGCGCTATCTGCTGGCGGCGTTCGAGCAGGGAGCGGATGGGGTCTGTGTGGTAGGCTGCCCGATTGGGAACTGTCACCACGTGCATGGGAACGAGCGGGGGTTGGCGCGGGTGAAACATACCAAAAGGCTGCTGGACGAGATCGGATTGGGCGGCACGCGGTTGGAGATGTACTTTGCCTCCGGCGGTATGGGGAATGCATTTGCCAACGCGGTTCGAGAGATGACGGAGCGCGTCAAGGAAGTGGGGCCTAATCCATTGAGAGCGACAGAGAACAATGAACAATGGGACAATGGACAATGGACAATGAACAATGAGACAATGAACAATGAACAATGAGACAATGGACAATGAACAATGAGACAATGAGCAATGAACAAAATGGATCAGATCATTGCTTGATCACACTCAGGTGCCGATGATAAAGGATGGGAGACATGCTAGTTAGAAATCGAATGACTCGAAATCCGGTCACCGTCACGACCGACACCAGTCTCAAGGATGCTTTTGAGCTGCTGCGCTCCAGGCCGTTCCGCCATCTGCCGGTGGTGGACAAGGAGGGTAAACTGGCCGGCATTGTCACCGAGAGAAGCCTGGTCTATGCGTCTCCTACGCCTGCCACGACCCTTAGCGTCTTCGAGGTGGAGTACATTCTTTCCCATACAAGTATCGGACAGGTCATGCATAGTCCGGTCATCACTGTGGGGCCTGATCTTCCTATCGAAGAGGCAGCGCGGATCATGGTAGATCACCGGATTGGTTGTCTGCCCGTCATCGCCCCCGAGACGGGGGCTGAGAGCGGAAAGACGGGGGCTGAGAGCGGAAAGCTGATTGGCATCATCAGCGACACGGACATCTTCCGTGTGTTCGTCGAGGGGCTGGGGGGCGGGCATCCCTCCACGCGCATCACCGTTGTCATCCCGGAGGAGGTGGGTAGCCTGGCGCGAGTCGCAGGCTGTATCGTGGCGCTGGGTGGCAACATCTACTCACTGGGAACATTCCGGGGCGAAAAGGCCGAGGAGCGGGTCGTAACCCTGCGCCTGGAGGGGGTAGATCGGGAGAGTGCTGTACGCGCTTTAGAAGCCGACGGCATCCAGGTTGTAAGCGTGTGGGAGCCGCCCGCAAGTGTGACAACGGATTGAGAAAGGAACGGATAGGAAGAGCATCCAGGTTGTACACGTGTGGGAGAGCAACGATGGGACGGGGGCTGGGAGCAACGCCGGGTGAGAGGTGGACAATGGCGCAGACTGTCAAACAAGATAATCCCGTAGGCGCAGTTATGGTCGTCGGCGGAGGGATTGCCGGCATCCAGGCATCGTTGGACCTGGCTGAGGCCGGCTATAAGGTCTACCTGGTCGAGCATAAGTCGGCCATCGGCGGGCACATGGCGCAACTGGACAAGACGTTCCCCACCAACGACTGTGCCATGTGCATCGTCAGTCCCAAGCTGGTGGATGCTGGCCGCCATCATAACATCGAACTGTTGGTGGACAGCGAGGTGCTGGAGGCACGTGGAGAGGCGGGAAACTTGACCGTCCGCGTGCAGACTCATCCGCGCTACATTGACCTGACAAAGTGCACCGGCTGCGGCGATTGTGCTGGCGTCTGTCCTGTCATTATTCCGAGCCGCTTCAACGAGGGGCTGGTGGTCCAACGGGCGGCCCACAAATTGTACCCCCAGGCAGTGCCCAACGCCTACGCTATCGAGAAGCGTGGCATCTCCCCGTGCCGGGACGCCTGCCCTGCTCACCAGCGTGCCCAGGGTTACATTGCGCTCATCCGCGAAGGTCGCTACGAGGATGCACTGCGGGTCATCAAAGAGGACAATCCTTTCCCCGGCATCTGTGGTCGCATCTGCAACCACCGCTGCGAGGACGCGTGCAACCGGGGCAAACTGGATGACCCGATCAACATCCATGCGCTCAAACGGTTCGTCACTGACAAGGTCTACGCTCAGCCCCGGATGCCGCCGGAGCCAGCCGAGCGCAGGTACGGGGAGCGCGTGGCCATCATCGGTTCAGGCCCGTGTGGGCTCACCACTGCTCAGGATCTGTGCAGAATGGGATACGCTGTCACCGTCTTCGAGGCATTGCCCGTAGCCGGTGGAATGTTGCGCGTGGGCGTCCCGGAGTACCGCCTGCCTGCGTGGATCGTAGACCGCGAGGTGCAGGACATCGTAGACCTGGGGGTGGAACTGCGGCTAAACACGACGGTGAACAACCTGGACGACGTCTTCGCCGAAGGGTTCGACGCGGTGCTCATTGCCGTGGGCGCGCACGAGGGGCGCAAACTGCCCATCGAGGGTGCCAACCTGGACGGCGTGTTGGTCAACACCGTCTTCCTGCGCGACGTGCGCCTGGGCCGCCCGCCGGACATCGCCGGGAAGCATGTGATGGTGCTGGGCGGTGGCAACGTGGCGGTGGACGTGGCCCGTACATCGGTGCGGTTGGGCGCGGCGGAAGTCCACATGGCCTGCCTGGAGAGCCGCGAGACCATGCCCGCCCATCCCTGGGAGATTGAGGCCGCCAGGGCCGAGGGTGTGCAGATTCACCCCAGCCGCTCTTTCAAGCGCATCGTCCCCTCCCCCACCCCCCCCCCAAGCGGGGGGGGAGAGGGGGGGGGGGTTGGTGGCCTGGAGTGCCTGAACGTCACCTTCATGGAGTTCAGTCCGGATGGGCGGCTCACGCTGGAGACCGCGCCGAGGTCAGAGCATATCATCCCTTGCGACGTGCTCATCTTTTCCATCGGGCAGCGGGCCGGCCTGGCGTTCATCCCGGAAAGCGCGGGTGTTGGTGTCACCCGCCAGCAGACGATTGCCGTCAACCCCAATACGATGGCCGCCACCCGGCCGGGGGTCTTTGCGGCGGGCGATGTCACCACCGGCACGGCCTTCGTCGTCGAGGCGGTGGCCTCCGGCCACCGCGCTGCTGAGTCTATCCACCGCTACCTGCGCGGGGAAGAGCTGGAACCAACACTGAAGCCGGAACTGCCCGTAGTGGACCTGAGCCGGGCCGAGATTGAAGAGCGGATCGCGCGGGGAGAGGCGAAGGTCACGCCCAGGGTGCCGATGCCAGAGCTACCGGTTCAGGAGCGCATCGCGGGTTTCGCCGAGGTGGCGACCGGCTACACCGACGAGTTGGCCCAGGCGGAGGCGGCGCGCTGCCTGGCCTGCGGCATCTGCTCGGAGTGTTTGAGCTGCTGGTATACCTGCCAGGCCGACGCGATCAACCACGATATGGTGGAGCGCATCCAGGACGTCCAGGTGGGCGCGATCGTGCTGGCTCCCGGGTATGATATCTACCAGGCCGAGCGGGCAGTGGAATATGGCTGGGGGCGCTGTCCCAACGTGGTTACTGCGCTCCAGTTCGAGCGGCTCTTGAGCGCCTCTGGCCCGACCTACGGCCACGTGCAGCGCCCTTCGGACGGGCAGACGCCGAAGAAGATAGCGTTCCTGCAGTGTGTGGGCTCCCGCGACCAGACCCACGACTATTGCTCGGCCATCTGTTGTATGGTTGCCACCAAAGAGGCCATCATGGCCTGTGAACACGAGCCGGACACGCAGGTCACCGTATTTATGATGGACATGCGGGCCTTCAGCAAGGGCTACTATGAGTACTACCGCCGGGCGGAAGAGCGGTACGGCATCCGCTACGTCCGCTCCCGTATTTCGTTCGTGACGGAAGACCCGAAGACGCACAATCTCATCTTGAGGTACGTCGAGGAGCCAGGAGCGAATAGCGAATGGCGAACAGCGAATGGCGGGGGTTCGCAATTCGCAATTCGCAATTCGCAGATTCGCGAAGAAGAGTTCGACCTGGTAGTGTTGTCCGTGGGGATGGAGATCCCAGAGCGCGTGCGTGAGTTGGGGCGGCGCCTGGTCATAGACCTGGATGAGCACGGATTCTGTCGCACGCTGCCCTTCGAGCCGCTCCAGACAAGCCGGCCAGGGGTCTTGGCCGTGGGGCCGTTCCGCGAGCCGAAGGACATCCCCGAGTCGGTCGTCGAGGCCAGCGGGGCGGCGGCCGCGGCCGGGGCACTCCTGTCCCCAGCCCGCTGGACCTGCACGGAGGAGGTGGTGTACCCACCGGAACGGGACATCGCCGGGGAAGAGCCTCGCATCGGCGTTTTCGTCTGCCATTGTGGGGCGAATATTGGCGGCTTCCTCGACGTGCCGGCGGTGACCGACCACGCGGCGAGCCTGCCAGGGGTGGTACACGCCGAGCATAACCTGTATACCTGTTCGCAGGATTCTATCCTTCGTATCGCGGAAAAGGCGCAGGAATTGAAGCTGAACCGGGTCGTGGTGGCTTCGTGTACGCCGCTGACCCACGAACCGCTGTTTCAAGACAGTATCCGCCAGGCGGGATTGAACCCCGGTATGTTCCAGATGGCCAACATTCGCAACCAGTGTTCGTGGGTGCATTCGGACGAGCGGGAGGCGGCGACGGAGAAGGCCAGGGACCTGGTACGGATGGCGGTGGCGAAGGCGCTGCAATTGGAGCCACTCCACAAGACCCAGGTGCCGGTGCAGAAGGCTGCCCTCGTCGTCGGCGGCGGGGTGGCAGGGATGACAGCAGCGCTGACGTTAGCCGACCAGGGCTTGCCAGTGCATCTGGTCGAGCGGGCGGAACGGCTGGGCGGGAATCTGTGGACCATTGGGGAACTGGTAGATTGGGAAAGTGGCCTGGTGTGGCGCGACCCTCAGGCTTTCTTGCGGCAGTTGGTTGGGCGAGTAGAGCACCATTCTCATATCACCGTACATTTGCAGAGCGAATTTGTGGAGAGCAGCGGTTTCGCCGGCAATTTCACCTCGCGGCTGCGCGGTTCTGCCGGGGAATACGAGGTGCGTCACGGCGCGACGATCGTGGCGACGGGCGGCGTGGAGTACCGGGGGCCGGAGTATGGCTACGGCACGGACCCGCGCATCGTCACGCAGCAGGAATTTGAGGGACTGCTAGCGGAAAGCAGGAAGCAAGAAGCAGGATGCAGGACGCAGGAGTACGGGGAGAATCTCGAATCTCCAACCTCTAATCTCCAATCTCCAATCTCCAATCTCCAGTCCATCGCAATGATCCTATGCGTCGGCCCTGCCGAGCGCTACTGCTCCCGCATCTGCTGCACGACCGCGATCAAGAACGCGCTGGCGCTCAAACGGCTCAATCCTCAGGCGCAGGTCACCATCATATACAAGGACATCCGCACGTATGGCTTCAAGGAGCGGCTGTACCAGGAGGCGCGGCGGCAGGGTGTGGTGTTCGTGCGCTATGACTTCGACCGCAAGCCAGTCATTGAGGGATTAGGGAGCAGGGAGCAGGGAGCAGGACAGCCATCCCGTTCCCTGATACCTGATCACCGCTCACCGATTCCCGATCGCTTGACGGTGAGGGTGTGGGATCCGTCGCTGGGCGAAGAGCTCGAACTGCATCCTGGCCTGGTCGTGCTCAGCATGCCGGTAGTGCCGCCGGAGGGGGCAAGCAAACTGGCGACGCGGCTGAAGGTGCCGGTGGACCTGGATGGCTTCTTCCTCGAGGCGCACGTCAAACTGCGTCCGGTGGACTTTGCCAGTGACGGCGTATTTCTGGCCGGGATGGCCCACTATCCCAAGTTCCTGGACGAGACGATCGTACAGGCGCAGGCCGCCGCCGCCCGTGCCATGACGATCCTGAGCAAGGACGTGCTCGAGGTGGGCGGCATCGTGGCGCAGGTGAACGCGGATAAATGCGTCGGGTGCCTGACCTGCGTGCGTATCTGCCCGTATGACGTGCCGCAGGTGCGGGCCGAGTTCAGCGGGGTGGGGGGCATCGTTGGTGCAGCCTACGTCGAGCCGGCCCAGTGCCACGGCTGTGGCATCTGCGTCTCCGAGTGCCCGGCCAAAGCGATCCAACTGCTCCGCTACCGGGACGTGCAGGTGGAAGCGGAAATCGCGGCGCTGTTGGAGCCAGCGATGGTGGAGGTAAGGTAAGTAAGGCAGTGAGAGCATGACACTGCCGCAGGTAAAATGGGAGGAAAAAGAAACGATAGAGACACCGGCAGGCGTTTACCTGGTGGCCCAGGTGAACCGCTGCATACAGCCGTCCCGCCTGACCCCGGATTTACTCTCTATCTTGATCATAATATAGCACAGCATTCCCGTCCTGTCAAACATTTGGCTGTTGTGGTCTGAGAGTGATTGATGAGTTGTTAGAGGTAGCGGTGGGATGAAGGAGGTGGCGAGATGTTATTGCCCGATTTGCGGATAAGGAACTATCGTCTTTTCAAAGAGTTTGAGATTGATCGGCTGGCGCGGGTCAATCTCATTGCAGGGAAGAACAATACGGGGAAGAGTTCACTATTAGAGGCAGCTTACCTGGTGGCCAACCCGGATGTTCCTTCTGCTCTTGCTGATGTGCTGGAAGTGCGGGGAGAGAGCGATAGAAGGAGTAGGAGAAGTATAGTTTTTCCGTTGTTCTACGGATATCGTTTGTCCCTGGGTTCCACTGTCGGAATCTCCTCAGGGGGTATGAATGTGAGTTTTTTAATCCCTGACCAAGATGAGGCGAGGAAGCTCTTGGACGAGTTGTATCGATCTAGCAGGATGGTGCGATCGGATGAAGAAATAGAGCCAGAAGAAGAAGAGCCAGTACTCCTGATGCAAATCAAACGTTCAGGCGGAAAGTCCTGGTCGTTTCTTCTCCGAGGTGAGGAGGGCGTGACTACACCTTATTATCTTCTCCGTAGGCCCTTACCGCTAGGGCAACAAGAACCCAAGTGTGCCTTCCTGTTGGAAGGGACTGCTTCCCTATACAGCAGGTTTAGAGAGATGGCAAAGAAGTGGGATGGGATCAGTCTAACTCCCCAGGCTGGCGACGTCATAGAGGCATTGAGAATCATAGAGTTGAGAGTAAAGAATATAGACTTCCTAGGTACAGAGGATAATGTGAAGGTCCTCTTGGAGGGAGAAGAAAGCCCCATTTTAATCGGGAGTCTGGGCGATGGTATGCGTCATCTTCTGATGATAGCGCTTCTGCTGGTCAGCGCACGCGGTGGTGTTCTGCTTATAGACGAGATGGACACGGGGCTTCATTATACGGTTATGGTCGACTTGTGGCGACTGGTTTTCAAGATGGCAGAAAAATTAGATGTCCAGGTGCTGGCTACTACTCACAGTTTGGATTGCATTACTGCTTTCAGTGAAGCCTGGAGCGAGGCCAAAGAGTCAGATGGCTTATATCTGCGGCTCAGACGGAAAGGTGAGCAGATCCGGACAGTCATCTATACCGCGGAAGAGCTGAGAATCGCTATAGAACAGGGGATCGAGGTACGATGAGTAAAGGCATCCTGCTCGTAGAAGGCGACGATGATCAGCATGTAGTATGGGCTCTTTGCGAAGCCCACGATCTACCGGAGAGCTTCGCAGTGAAGGAGAAAGGTGGCAAAACTCCCTTGCTCTCAGGCTTGCCGGTGTACTTGATGAATCCAGACCGGTATCCGCAGGTGGGAATCCTCTTAGACGCTGACGTAGATTTGTCAGCGAGGTGGAACAGTATAGTCCATCGGCTGCAGACAGCGGGATATTCGCCACCTCCAGACCCACCTGCTGACGGTCTGGTGTTGGATCATCCCGCTGGTGATGGTCCTCGTGTTGGCGTCTGGCTGATGCCCAACAACCGATTGCCAGGGATGCTGGAGGACTTTGTGCGCATGCTCATCCCTGAGGGCGATGCGCTGGTTCCGGAAGCGGAGGGCGCGTTGAGCATCATTGAGGGCAAGGGGTTACGGCGCTATGCGCCACAATACCGGCCTAAGGCTTTCATCCATACGTGGCTGGCCTGGCAGGAGGAGCCTGGTAAACCGATGGGGGCGGCGATTACCACCTGGAAATACCTGGATCCAACCTCTACGCAGGCTGAGAGATTTGTTGCCTGGTTGCATTGGCTTTTCTTGAAGGAGCGAAGGAATGAAAGGTGAAGCGGCATTCGAGCCTACGATTCTGGCCTTCTGCTGCCGCCATTGCGCCTACGCTGCGGCCGACCTGGCGGGGGGGATGCGCATCCAGTATCCACCTACCGTGCGCATTGTCGAGGTGCCCTGCTCGGGGCGGGTGGAGGTGACGGAGGTCCTCCACGCCTTCGAACGCGGCGTGGACGGCGTGATGGTGGCCGGCTGACTGGAGGGCGACTGTCATTACCTGGAGGGTAATATCAACGCGAAACGGAGAGTAAAGTACGTGGCTGGCCTGCTCGACCAAATTGGGTTGGGGGGTGGGCGCATCGTTATGGTGAATCTGTCCTCGGCGATGGGAGCGCAGTTCGCCGAGAAGGTGGCGGAGATGACGGGGAAAGTGCGGGAGTTGGGACCTAACCCACTCGGCAGGCTGGAAAGCCTACCCCACAAAAAAATGGAGGTTGAGGGATGATAATTGCTGAACAGAAGCCACTTGAGGAAATCGTAACACTGCTGGGTGATGCCCGTAAGGCGCTGGTGGTAGGCTGTGGCACCTGTGTGACCGTCTGCCTCGCCGGTGGCGAGAAGGAGGTGGGTATCCTGGCCTCGGCGTTGCGGATGAAGAGCAAGCTGGATGGCCACCCGATGGAGGTGGACGAGGTCACGGTGCAGCGCCAGTGCGAGTGGGAGTACGTAGACCCGCTGGGGGAACGGTTGGGGCAGTACGATGCCGTCCTCAGCCTGGCCTGCGGCATCGGCGTGCAGGCGATGAACGAGCGTTTTCCCGACGCCGTCACGCTGCCGGGGCTCAACACGACCTTCCTGGGTTTGCCGGAGGAGCAGGGTGTGTGGGAAGAGCGCTGCCAGGCCTGTGGCGATTGCATCCTGGGCATCACGGGCGGTGTCTGCCCCATCGCCCGTTGCTCCAAGCAACTGCTCAACGGGCCATGCGGCGGTTCTCAGAACGGAAAATGCGAAGTGGACCCGGACACCTCCTGCGCCTGGCAGTTGATCTGGGATCGGGCGGTTAAACTGGGCAGGGTGGAGCAACTGCTGGAGATCCAGCCCCCCAAGAACTGGTCGAAGAGCCGCGACGGCGGCCCGCGCAAGATCGTGCGCGAGGACCTGCGACTGGTAGAAATGGAGTGAGGTGAAGCATGGCAGACGAACAAACGAACGGCTACAAGTCGGGCAGCAACCTGGAAAGAATTCTGCGCGCGGGTCACTTTGCAGTGACGGCGGAATTGGGGCCGCCCCAGAGCGCCGATGCGGAGGTGATCCGCAACAAAGCGCGTTTCCTCAAGGGGGCAGTTGATGCAGTCAACATTACGGACAACCAGACCGCCATCGTGCGCATGTCCAGCATCGCCGCGGCAGCCCTGACGATGGGGGAAGGGCTGGAGCCGACGGTGCAGATGACGTGCCGGGACCGCAACCGGCTGGCCATTCAAGCCGACCTCCTGGGGGCTTACGCGCTGGGGTTGCGCAACCTGCTGTGCCTGACCGGCGACCACCAGAGTTTCGGCAACCATCCCACGGCCAAGAACGTGCACGACCTGGATTCGGTCCAGTTGATCCGCATGGTCAAGGACCTGCGCGATGCAGGCCGCTTCCAGTGCGGCGACGAGGTCAAGGGCGTGTCGCCCCGTTTCTTCATCGGCGCGGCGGCCAATCCCTTCGGCGATCCGTTCGAGTTCCGCCCCTACCGGCTGGCCAAGAAGGTCGTGGCGGGAGCCGATTTCATTCAGACCCAGTTGATCTACGACGTGCCGCGCTTCCGCGAGTTTATGAAGCGGGTGGTGGACATGGGCCTGCACGAAAAGGTCTACATCCTGGCCGGCGTCGGTCCGCTCAAGTCCGCCGGTGCCGCCCGCTACATGCGGGACAAGGTGCCGGGGATGATCGTGCAGGAAGAGTACGTACAGCGGATGGAAGCGATTGTGGCCGGCATCCCCAAGGAGGACAAGAAGGGCCGCCGGGAGGCCTGGCAGCGGGAGGGGCTCAAGATCTGCATCGAGCAGATTCAGGAGATCCGGGAGATCGAGGGGGTGGCTGGCATCCACATCATGGCCATCGAGTGGGAGGAGGCGGTACGGCCGATTGTCGAGGGGGTGGGGTTGCTGCCGCGCCCGGCGGCAGGCTGTAAGCAAGCCCCCACAGGGGTGGAGTGAGAGACATGGCGATCACGTTGAGTACCGGTATGGCGGAGTTCATCCGCCGGGAGTGTGGCGAGAACGTATATCTCTGCTATCAGTGCGAGCGCTGTTCCTCCGGCTGTCCCACCGTCCCGGCCATGCGCTATCGCCCGGCACAGATGATGCGGCTGGCACAGTTTGGACTGGAGGACGCACTGGCCACCGACGCCAGCATCTGGCGCTGCCTGGGTTGTGATACGTGTACGGCCCATTGTCCCCACAGCCTCAGCGTGCGCCGCCTGGTCGAAACTATGCGCCAGCACGTGATGCAGGAGCGCTACCTGGTCAGTGGGCTCGACGCGCTCGGTGCGGACGAGGCGCTGCACAAGGGGATACGGGCGCTCGGGATGTTGGGCGAGCGCATCGGCATGCACTATAACGTCTCCGGCGAGGACAACGCGGCTCGCCTGGCCTGGACCGACAACCTGCCAGAAAAGCCGGAAGGATTAGTGCGCGATAGCGGCGCCGATGTGGCCTACTTCGTCGGCTGCGTTTCGGCGATGTTCCCCATGAGTTATGGCATCCCGCAGAGTTTTGCCACCGTGCTGGGCCGTGCTGGCGTCCGTTTCACGACGCTGGGCGGTGACGAACAGTGCTGTGGCTTTCCGCTGCTGATGGCAGGCCAGTTGAAGCAGGCGGAGGCACTGATCCGCCACAACGTGCAGGAGATGCGCGCGCTGGGGGTGCCCCGCGTGGTCACGACCTGTCCCTCGTGTTACCACATGTGGCACCACACCTATCCCGAAGTGCTGGGCGAGCCGCTGGGCGTCGAGGTGGTGCATGCCACGGAGGTGTTGCGTGACCTGGTGGCAGAGGGGCGGTTGGAGTTGACGGAGCCCCGGCAGACGGGCGTGGTCACGTATCACGACCCGTGCGACCTGGGCCGCAAGAGCGGCATCTTCGACGCGCCGCGTGAAGTGGTGCGCCAGGTACCGGGCTACACGTTCGTCGAGATGCAGCAATCGCGGGAGCATGCGCTCTGTTGTGGCGGCGGTGGCGACCTGGAGACGTTCGACCCGGACCTGGTGCAGGAGGTGTCGGCGCAGCGCATCGCGCAGGCGGCGGAAGTGGGCGCGAATGTCCTCGTCTCGGCCTGTCCCCAGTGCGTGCGCACGCTTTCCAAGGCGGCCCGCACGCAGAAGGTGCGCGTGCGGGTGATGGACGTGACCCAGTTCGTCGAGTCGGCGTTGGCGTGAGTGCGACGTCTGTGATATACTGACCGCACGGGAGAGGCCCGAGCGTGAAGCGTGAAACGTGAAACGTGTTGCGTGTTGCGTGGGGTGATTTGGTGGTGGGAGGACGGTGTGAGGACTGTACTGCTGGGGAACACGGGTGTCGAGGTAAGCGCGTTCTGCCTGGGCGCGATGTATTTCGGCACCAGCACCGACGAGGAGACGTCGTTTCGGTTGCTGGATCAGTACGTCGAAGCGGGCGGCTCGTTTCTGGACACGGCCAACATATATTCCCACTGGGTGCCGGGCTTTGTGGGCGGCGAAAGCGAAACCCTGTTGGGAGCGTGGATGCGGGAGCGCAAGAATCGCGCCCGCATGTTCATCGCCACCAAGGTGGGGTTCGCGTACCCGGGTGTCGAGCGGGGGTTGCGGGCTCGCCAAATCGAAACGGAGTGCGAGAAGAGCCTCAAGCGGCTCGGCATTGACACCGTTGACCTGTACTATGCCCACGTGGACGACCGCCCCCCCCGCCCCCCCCCTATAGGGGGGGGAGTAGGGGGGGTGGAGGCATTCGACCGGCTGGTGAGAGCGGGCAAGGTGCGCTTCATCGGCGCGAGCAACTTTCTGGCGTGGCGGCTGGAGATGGCGCGCTGGGTGAGCCAGACGCATGGATGGGCCGGGTACTGCTGCATCCAGCAGCGCTACTCGTATATTCGCCCCAAGCCTGGCGCAAGTTTTGCCCCGCAGATCGCGGCCGACGATGACCTGCTGGATTACTGCCGCACTCGTGGCATCACGATGCTGGCCTACTCGCCGTTGCTGACTGGTGCTTACACTCGCGCGGACCGTGCCTTTTCTGAGCAGTATCTGGGGCCAGATACCGACGCGCGCCTGGCGACATTGAAGGCGGTCGCCGGGGAGGTGGGCGCCACGGCCAATCAGGTCGTGCTGGCGTGGATGGTGCAAAGCGACCCGTGCGTGATCCCGCTGGTCGCCGCCAGCACGGTGGAGCAGATGCGGGAAAACCTGGGTGCGCTGGAGATCACACTCAGCGCCGACCAGATGGCCCGGCTAAACGGTGCTTCCGCTTGACCCCATCACATTGTGGTGGATTCGTAGTAGCGACTTCAGTCGCTTCTTCTGCTTCAACAATGACTATTGACCAGGTGCGTGCTGGTCCATCCCACTTACCTGGGGAGGCAAATCGGTGACCCAGCTGAACAAAATTGCGATCAGTGGCAAGGGGGGGGTGGGCAAGACCACCCTCGCTGCGCTAATGGCCCACATCTACGCAGAGCAGGGGCACAGCGTCATCGCCATTGACGCCGACCCGGCCGGTGGGCTGGCCGAGGCGTTGGGAATTCCACCTGACCTGGCTGTGCAGGTCACGCCGGTGTCCGAAATGGATGACCTGATCTACGAACGCACGGGCGCAAAGCCCGGCAGCGCGGGCGGCTTCTTCAGTCTCAACCCCCGCGTGGACGACATCCCCGACCGGTTCAGCGTCTCCCATCGCGGCATCCGCTTCCTCCGGCTGGGCACGATCGAGGCCGGTGGCAGCGGCTGCATCTGCCCCGAGAGTGCGCTGCTCCGGGCGCTCGTCACGCATCTGCTGCTCTATCGTAACGAGATGATGATCCTCGACATGGAGGCCGGGGTGGAGCACCTGGGGCGGGCGACGGCCCAGGCGGTGGATGCGTTCCTGATCGTCATCGAGCCGGGGCGGCGCAGCCTGACCACGGCGGCGCGCGTGCGCGAGCTGGCGGCCGACATCGGCATCCACCGCGTCTATGCCGTGGGCAACAAGGTGCGCAGTAAGAGCGACTGGGCGTTCATTCAGGCCGAGAGCCCTGTGCCGGTGCTGGGGTATCTCTCCGCCAACCCCGAATTGACCGAAGCGGACCTGGCGGGTGCAGGGGTTTTCGATACGGCTCCCAGGAGCGTCGAGGAGGCACGGAGAATCGTGGCTGCGCTGGAGAGCGGGGACAGCTGAACGAGTAGGAGGTGGGTGATGCAGGATTCTAAGGTTGTTTTTCTTCCCTTAGTCGTGGAACCAAACGATGACGGTTATTTGGCCCATTGTCCGAGCATCCAGGGTGCCTTTGCTGAGGGCGACACTATTGAGGAAGCGTTGTTCAACTGTGTGGATGTAGTTAAGATGGTTCTGGCCTATCGGGCAGAGCGGGGAGAACTTCCGGGAATAAGCGAAGTAACACTTGCCCCCGAGATGCGGTTAACTGTATCAATGCCGGTAGGGGTCAGCTCATGACTCGCCTCACGGAACTAAGTTACCGGGAAGTGACAAGCCGCCTACGAAAGTTGGGTTTCCGGTTCTACCGTCGTGGCAAAGGTTCTCACGAGCTGTGGGTGAGAGATTCGGTTCGAGTCCTCATTATCTGGGCTATAACTCTCTTCATACCCTTCGCCATCTACGCCGGCGAACTGCCGCCATCTGCATCTGTCGAAGGCGTGGTCGGCCATCCCCAGGAGCACAACCTGAGTTGTGAATCCCGTTCGGCCACCGACCTGGCGGCCTTCTGGGGCGTACCGTTTACCGAGGATGACTTTTTCCGCCGCTTGCCCAAGTCCGACAATCCCCAGCGTGGCTTCCTGGGCGACGTAGACCTGCTGCCGGGAACCATGCCCCCCGACGGTTATGGTGTTTACGCCGGACCGATTGCTGCGACACTCCGCAGTTTCGGGCTCGAGGCGCAGGCTCGGCGAGGTGACAGGCTGGAAAGCCTGCCCCACCTGGAGTGGAACCTGGACGGCCTGAAGGCAGAACTGGCCGCCGGCCGGCCGGCTGTCGTCTGGGCGACTTACGATATGCAGTTGCCGGGCGCCGAGACCTGGGTGTCGTCCGACGGCGTAACCTCCACCGTCGTGAAGTGGCAACATACCTTCATTGCCATCGGCTACGACGAGGGAGGCCTGTACCTGGTGGATGCGTACGATGGCGCGACCAAGTACTTCTCGTACGACGCATTCGCCCCGGCCTGGGACCAGTTGGGGCGCATGAGTGTGACAGTGAGAGGGCCTTTGTCACGGCCTGGAGGACGGGTTTGGAAGGCGACGGACGTGGGTGGCATGCAGCGCTTCGTCGTAGATGGCCGGTGGCTGGCCGGCCCGGAATGAGTAGGGGCAAGGCTTGCCCTTGCCCCTGTGCATTGAGTACTACATTCAGGAGGAAAGGCTGATGCGTAACTTGCACGATGTCCAGAAGATGCTGGAGAAGGTGGGGATTCCCGGACGGGATGCCTACGACCTGCCCGACAGTTCCCACACCTTCCCCGATGGGGCCCACTATCGCATGGAGATCTCGGGCGTGGAACGGCCCCAGGTGCTGGAGGCGCTCATTGACGAGATGAACAAGCGCAAGATGCCCATCCATCGCCTGATCTCGACCGTGATGGGCTCCACCCTGTTGGACGACGCCGAGTTGCGGGACTTTGCCCAGATGGCGGCTGATGCCAGGGTGGAAGTGATCATCACCCCCGGCCCGCGCTCCGCCTGGGACGTGGGGCGCCAGTTGGTGACGCCGGAAGGCGGGCTTTCGGGCCTGCGCTACCGCGGCTCCGACCAACTGTCCTACGTCGTCGCCGAGTACCTGCGCTGCATTGACCTGGGCTTCCGGGGCTTCCTCTGCATTGACGAGGGGCTGCTGTGGCTGGTCAACCAACTGAAGAAGACAGGCGACATTCCCCAGGACGTGGTCTTCAAGGTCAGCATCTTTGCCGGCCACGGTTCGGCCGCCGGTGGGAAGGTGCTGCAGATGTTGGGCGCTTCCACTTTCAACCCGCTGGGCGACCTGTCCCTCCCGCAACTGGCCTCGATCCGCCAGGCGATTGACATCCCGTTGGACCTGCACATCTATCTCTCCGACTCCTTCGGCGGCTTCAACCGCTTCTACGAGGGGGCGGAAATGGCGCGGATTTGCGCGCCCTGCTACTTCAAGATCGAGCCGGGGCCAGCGCTGGCAGCGGGGGCGGGAGCCATGTACAGGCCGTGGACCAGCCCCGATTTTCTGGCCTGGCAGGCGCGCGAGAAGGTCAAGTACGCCCAGATCATCCACGAGTTGGTGCAGGCAACGAATCCGAACCTGAAGATGTCGGCTTTGGGGCCGGCGGATCTGGCGATTCCGAGGCCGTGAGGAAGAAGGAAATGAACAATGAAGGAAATGAACAATGAACAACGGCAAATCGCAAATCGCAAATCGCAAATCGCCATAGGAAGGCTGTAGGGAGCGGATGGAGAGAGGAGTACTGGTCGAACGGGTCCGTGCTGGGGTGTTGACCGCCTGCCAGGACGTGGCTGGTGTTGTCCTCTTTGGCTCTTTTGCCCGGGGGGAATCTGCCCACGATGTGGATGTGCTGGTCGTGGTGCGAGGAGCCGGAAAGCCAGAACGGGAGCGGTGGGCCGAGGCGCTAGCGATTCGGCGGGCCATCGGCCCCGTGGCTCTCGCTGTAGATGTGCTGATCTACACGGAGGAGGAGTTCCGTGCTGGTCTGGCTGCTCATTTCCCCTTGCTGCTGGACGTGGCTTTCGATGGCCAGATCGTCCACGGCAATGGTGAAATGTCCTCATTGCTCCAGCAGATACGCCAGGATGTGGCTGCGCGCGGCATTCAGCGTACCAATGCAGGAGGATGGCGTTTTCCCGTCCAATATAGGCAACGTACGCTGCTCTCGCCGGTGGATAATGTGGCTTGGGCCAGGAAGTGGTTGGCAGACGCTGAGCGTGACCTGGCAGCCGCAGAGACCCTGTCTGGCCATAGCCTCTACGACCGGTGTGTGACCCATTGCCAGCAGGTGGCTGAAAAGTGTGTCAAAGCGGTTCTGGCTTGCTTTGGACGTTTAGAGTACTCTCACTACGTTGCCTCGTTGTTCCGAGTAGAGGTAGAGAGGCAATCCGTACCAGGGTGGGAGTCCCGGCTATTCCAACTGGCGGATGATGCCGAGCGGTTGGAGCCAGCAGCAGTATGGAGCCGCTATCCGCGTCTTGAGGGTGATCGCATCGTGTTGCCAGCGGAGCGCTATGAGGAGCAGGAAGCAGAGGAAGCACTGGGAGTGGCCCGGTGTTCGCTGGTAACGGCACAGGATTTCGTTACGTGGTGGTTTCAGGAGGTATAATTGGGCGATCTAGTTGAGACTTTCGTCGAACTGATCCGGCGGGCATCTACCGAGTTGCCGGCGGACGTGGAGGCGGCGCTGCGGGCGGCCCGCGAGCGGGAGGATCCTGACTCGGCCGCCGCCAGCACGCTGGAGACTATCCTGCAAAACGTGGCGCTGGCCCGCGCCAGTTCCACGCCGGTTTGCCAGGACACAGGCGTGCCCATTTTCTACGTCTACCATCCCCAGGGGCTGAGCACGCGCCAACTGCGGGCGCAGATTGAGGCGGCTGTGGCTGAGGCCACCCGCCGGGCCTATCTGCGGCCCAACGCGGTGGACTCGCTCACCGGCCGCAACAGCGGGAACAACGTAGGGATCGGCTTCCCCACCTGCCACTTTAACAACGGATTGGGAAAGGAACGGAACGGATTGGGAAAGGAACGGAACGGATTGGGAAAGGAACGGAACGGATTGGGAAAGGAACGGAACGGATTGGGAAAGGAACGGAACGGATTGGGAAAGGAACGGAACGGATTGGGAAAGGAACGGA
>Ga0315285_10001052_pt1 | contig 28727 bp, 19 predicted proteins | sample YL17G09_36_MG_FD_203698 | JGI IMG/M metagenome (GOLD analysis project Ga0315285, IMG submission 203698) | Sediment microbial communities from Yellowstone Lake, YNP, Wyoming, USA - YL17G09_36 | ecosystem: Environmental > Aquatic > Freshwater > Lake > Sediment | place: USA: Wyoming | collected...
CTAATCCTTCTCAGAATTCTAGGTGGGAGGTTTAAATGCTAGTAGATTCCGGGCGATAATCCGGGCCCTCGCACTATTTGTACCGGTGAGAAATGATCCATAATCCTCGAGGCCTCGTCCACTCGTGCCACCTTACCACTACCCCGATAGGTGTCTCCAATCAGGTTTGCAGGGAGCCGGATGTGAACTTAGACATCTGGCTAGTTCTCAATCAGGGGGGTTTTGGTACCGAGATAAAAACCTTTTCATCTCCTTTCCTCGTGATTGAGAAGGTTCGGGTTGATCGGATTTCAAATCGTACGTCCGGCAGTCTCCCGATCAGGATAGTCAGGGGGTTGAAGACACAGCCTTCTTGACAGCCATCTCAACCAGGAAATCATCTGACTTCGCACGACTATATATCGCATTTCTTCTTCCCTTCTCCATTCTCCTTATTCCATAGATGACCGTAGCTTTTGACAAAGGGTCATTTGAATTTCTGTACAAGTGCGATAATTGCTCAATATCAGTACTATCTCCGTAGTCGCCAAGATACGCAATACAATAATCCAGCATATAGGTCGGAATCCCAGGGTTCCGAACCACCTGCCTTACTTGATTAAGGACTCTTTTCGTATAGATTCTCTGATCATATAACCATTCAAGTATCTGATATATCTGATATTCTGGGATTATTAGGTCTTTGGCGATGATCGTGACAATCCTATTGGCAATTCGGTTCTTCATATGAGGGAGATTAGAGAAGTATCTGAGGATATCACGCGTTTCCTCTGGGATAATGAGCAATCCTTTCAGGCAATAGTCAACCGCACGTGGATTTCCCGCTGCTCCCAGGCGATTGAGAACGAAATGGAACAGCCTCTTGTTGAATCGCGATTCCTTCTGCACAAAGTGTTGATCGAAAACCCCAGTTATTGACTTTAGTGGAATTTCGTGCTTCTTTGAAGCCATCAATGCTCTAATCTCAGAAGGTGCGCAATATGGATATTCCAGTATGAGGTCGTTCTTGAGTTCTTTTGCACATGCTTTCACCGCTTTCCCGATGATTCCATTGACGTACTGAAACTCCTCGATTGCCTGTTTCCTCTTCACGATTTTCGATTTCGCGGTCTGTAGGTTCAGACCTTTGTCCCTCAATAATCGCGTAATCGAATGGAGAGCCTCAATCGCTTCTCGTTCTGTTTTGCAGAACACTCGGACATCATCAGAGTACCGAAGATGGGAGAATCCCTCTCTCGCCATCTGTCTGTCTATCAGATCCAGGTAGACTTCCGAGAGAATGTTGGAGGGCACATATCCCTGTGGAAGCCCCCTTGCGCGTGAGTTTGCCCATCTGTTGAGGCAAGAGCTGAGAAGGTCTCTTGCGTCTTTGGAGATTCCAATCGCCGCCAGATCTGAAATCAGTCTTCCAATGTCAACGTTTTCGAAATAGGCAGATATGTCAGATATCATCACGAAGTTGTTGCCCTTCTTTGTAAGGGCAACCGACTGCTCCTCGAAACCAATCCACCATTTCACACCGTATTCAAACCACCTATTCCCTCTCTGGTTCCTCATAAGGACATTGCTAAACCTCACTCGTTTGTCAATCGACCATTGCGTTTGCCTCTTGATTTTTCCCAGCATATCGATGATGAGTGCATTGTAGACCACATGGTCTCGCATTGACAAAACCGCTCCTGGTCGGAGGTGCCAGTCTGATTTCGGGCAGTCAATCACATTCGCGAGCCCAGGGCGGTATCCTTGGCGGATTTCATCTCGCAGATTCTTGATCCAGTCCTTCAGGTTCATCTCAACAAACGGTACTTCGTAGGGGTGTGTCACAAAACACGTGTCATCTAGGCATTCAACCGCCTTTCTCCAAGCCAAGTCAAGATTAAGCCTGCCCGCTAAAGTCGACAATCGACCACCTTCGACCGCCCCCCAAAAGCGCGTCGATGCTCTGGGATAGTAACTTCATTATTTGAGCCTTGTGTGGGATGATGCGCCTGGCCAGTCCTTACTTAGGGGGTTTCTGTGCCGAAACGGCATCCATCTCGAAGAACCAGCTGTTACCCATGACATCAATTGAAGGTGGGCACTTGATTGAAACCACTGGTCCGAAACTCTCTGGCTTCAATAGCATACGGGGTTCTTCTTCCTGACGGTGAAACAAGAGCAGGACATTCCGCAAGTCCTTCTTGGCGTAGTCATCTAATCCTTTGGCGGTTCTGGATAGCACGAACTCCAAGTGTTTCGCTAGCTCACCCTTCTCTGAGACTACTTTCTTGTCGTTGACACTTGTGAGGAATCCTGAAGCGCTTGCTGTGAGCGATGGGATTCCGACTGAGCGGTCCCATTTGTCGAAATACTCCTTGAATATTGCATGCCTGTTCAACTGGGCTTCGGAAAGCCTGATTTCCTTGGAGGATTGGGCGGCCCCCTCCCATTTGCTTTCGATGAGATAGATGCATGTCTTAGTCGAGACGATGGCATCGAACTCGCCGAAATTCGCTGTGTTCCTGCCGCCTCGTCCAAAACTAGGTCTGTAGAAGACGGTGCAGTCGGATAGCTTTGCCCCGTCGTCCAATTTCTCTAGGATTTCCTTCAACCGGTTCTTCAGAACCCAGAATGTCAGAGCATCTTCACCGTATCCAATGATTCCAGCCGTGAATTCACCACCCTCGTCATGAGACAGTGTTAGCTTGGCTTAAGCATGGTGGATCTCAAGAGTCTGCGTATGATGGCCACCTGTAAAGCTTAATCTGGCGCAAGGTGATTCCGCACCTGACGAGACCTGTCGGAGGCCATTGATTTGGAGAAGAAGCTCAGCGTCGCGGAATTCCAGCGACTTGTCGACAACTATGTCACAGAGAGAGACTGGAAGAAGTATCACAAGCCAAAGGACATCGCGATCTCGATTGCGATTGAATCATCCGAGCTCCTAGAACTCTTCCAATGGAAACCTGACCCACTGGACACAGGGAAGTTGGACAAAGAGCTTAAGGCGCGCATCGGCGAAGAGCTCGCGGACATCATCATTTACAGCGCGTGCATGGCCAATGCTCTCGACATCGATTTGTCTGAAGTGCTCCTCAACAAGATCAAGAAGAATAGGAGGAAGTACCCAGCCGAGAAGGTAGCCAAGGCTAAGGATTGGGATGAGGTACGCTCTATTCGCTCGAAACCGTTTGAGAAGAACGGAGACGATTAGATTGAGGCTCTACTCCGGCTCGTCCATACAGTTCATCGAGGACACTTACCAGAACCAGATCGCCGAGAAGCTTAGACTGTCTTTCTTCGAGCAATACGGTTTCAATCCTTCTAGCGGAGAGATCAACTCATGGAGGAATTCCCTAAGGGCTGCATCCATGATCCTCCAACATGCCAATCTAGTGGATCACGGCGTCATGGTAGAATACCAGCTCCCGCTCACATCCAAGAGGCTTGACTGCCTCGTATGTGGTCGCGACGGGTCAAGAAAGGACAACGCGGTCATAATCGAGCTCAAGCAATGGGACAAGTGCTCTCCCGCCGAGGGTGAGAATGAGGTCCTCACATGGGTAGGGGGTTCTGAAAGAGAAGTACTGCATCCTTCCGTGCAAGTTGGTCAGTACAGAAGCTATCTCGAAGACACCCACACGGCCTTCTACGAAGGCTCAGACCCTGTTGTGCTCAATGCTTGCACGTACCTCCACAACTACAGTCCCATTACGGACGACCCTATCTTCTCGGAGAAATTCAAGACTGTGATTGAAAGGAACCCCCTCTACACCATGAACGATGTGCATCCCCTCGAGAGCTACCTAACCTCATGGCTAAGTGGTGGGCAGGGACTCGAAACCCTCCAGAGGATCGAAGAGAGCAAGTATCGCCCGAGCAAGAAGCTGATGGACCACGTCGGCAACGTGATCAAGGGCAAGCCCGAGTACATACTCCTAGACGACCAGCTAGTGGTTTACGACAAGGTCTTCGCCTGCGCCAAGGGCGGTTTCCACAACAGGAAGAAGGCGGTCATGATCGTGAAGGGCGGGCCGGGCACGGGAAAGTCCGTGATCGCCATCAACCTGATGGCCGATCTTCTGCTCAAGGAATACAACGCGCAGTACGCCACTGGTTCAAGGGCATTCACAGAGACCCTCAGGAAGGTCATTGGGACGAGGGGTGGCGTCCAGTTCAAGTACTTCAACAGCTACACGGAGGCGGACTACAACTCGATCGACGTGCTCCTGGCTGACGAGGCGCACAGAATCCGGGAGAACAGCAGCAGCAGGTTCACGGCAAAGGAGAAGAAATCTCCGGTCCCCCAGATAGACGAGCTGATTCGTGCTGCGAAAGTGAGCGTGTTCTTCATAGACGACCATCAGGTGGTGAGGCCGGGGGAGATTGGGTCGGTGAAGTACATCAAGGAATGCGCAAGTAGACTCGAGTGTAGTGTCTATGAATACGAGCTTGAGACACAGTTTAGGTGCGCTGGGTCAGACGCGTTCGTCAACTGGGTCAATAACACCCTTGGTATAGAGAGGACGGCGAACGCACTCTGGAGCCAGAAGGAAGCGTTCGATTTCAGAATACTGAAGAGCCCTGAGGAGGTCGAGAAGACGATCCTAGAGAGGGTGGCCGAGGGTTACACAGGCAGGATGACGGCAGGCTTCTGTTGGCCGTGGTCGGATCCAAGGTCGGATGGAACGCTCGTGGAGGACGTGGTCATAGGCGAGTACAAGCGACCGTGGAACGCCCGACCGGAAGCGAGGAAGCTCGCGAAGGACATCCCGAAGGCGGTGACCTGGGCCTATGATCCGAATGGTATTCATCAGGTGGGATGCATCTACACTGCACAGGGGTTTGAGTTTGATTACGCTGGAGTCATTTTTGGCAACGATCTAGTCTACGACCTTGATGCACAGAATTGGCGGGGCCAGCATGAGCACAGTCACGACTCCGTGGTTAAGAGGTCGAAGGGCAGATTCACTGACCTCGTCAAGAACACGTATCGCGTGCTTCTGACTAGAGGGATGAAGGGTTGCTACGTTCACTTCGTGGATAAGGATACTGAACGATTTGTGAAATCAAGAATCGAGAGATATCATCAAGCCTAGGTTGAGCCCTGTGCAAACTTTCGATACTGACCAAATTTCATTTTCGCGACCTTAGCACCGAGCCAGACTCTTTCCTCTTATTTGTCTGGAACTCAGAGAGGAAGCTGCTTCTTTGTATCCCAGGTCAAGGAACCCAAGGTCTCCTCCATGCCAAACTCTCGTCTTCGTCCGGCGATCCAGGCGGTAGCATCCGTCTCTCTTTCGAAGATCAGGACTTCTTCAACCAGGCCTTGATACACGGCGATTCCCACATATCTGCACATTGGACCACTCTGATCGACACTCGAGTCTTTATGCAAATGAGTTGTGGATGCATGTAGCGTACTATTGCTAGAAGTGGTAGTGTGCAGGGAGCCAGATTTGGGTTTTTTGACACTGGCCGAACTTCAATTCTCCGGTATTACCACCAGGCTGAAGTCATTTCTCCTCCTTCTATTCAGACGATCATAATGAAATCCATGAAGTTGCATGCGCAGGTCGAGGGTGGTGACCCCGTCCCGGACGTTGACTGACCTCGGATTGTGAACCAGCTTCTCTGGAGTCATCTCTTGCGCAGAGAAAGATCTTTCTTGTTGTGGGCTTATGCGGCTCTGGTGGGGAAGTATGCCATTGAGGAACTGGCTGCGGTCATTCACTTCTGAGAACTGGGAGTCTGTCAAGCATGCATTTGACGGGGGGATGCTAGACTATGCAGCCCGCCTCATGGACACCACTCAGCTCCTCAATATGACAGGCCAGCCTATGAAGGATGATGTCGATGACTCCAGTCGTTAGAAAGGTCATAAACCTTGCAGGTGAACCGACTCCCGTTAGAGAGATGCCCATCGAGATTAGCAGGATCGACCTTGATCCTGAGAATCCGCGAATCGGCTTGACTGCAGATACCGCTCCCATCCAATTGACTGAACAAAGGATACAACACACTCTCAGAAGTAGAAACGCTGATGCATATAGGAAACTGAGCGAATCAATTGAGATCAATCATGGTGCCATACATCCTATCTGGGTCAAGGCCATTGCCGAGAAGGGTCGCTTTGTGGCCATAGAAGGGAATACGAGGCTCGTCATATACCGAGAGCTCTCTGAGAAGTATTCTGGACAAGATACCTATAGGTCCATTAATTGCATGGTCTTGCCTGCTAATGTGGGCCTTGAGAAGATCAACTTCATTCGTTTGGAGGCTCATCTGAGGGGCACTACTGACTGGGACGCTTACGAAAAGGCGCGATATCTCTACAAGTTGTACAGAGACCAGGACCTGCCAATATCCTACCTTGAGAAAATGACCAAACTGAAATACGATGAAATCGAGACTAGTATCAGGGCATTCAGGGATATGGAAGAGCAGTATCTTCCAAAGTACGGGTCTGAGGACCAGTCGAGCATTTTCAAGTTCTCCTATTTCGTAGAGTATGAAAAGGATGAAAAGCTGAAGGACTTGATGGAGCACAAGGGCATGTCAATTGGAGACTTCTGCAAGTGGGTGGGCGAAGGTAGGATTACCAGAGCGCAGGATGTTCGTGAACTCCGTTCCATTCTAATTCATGACGCATCAAGCAGTGCTCTTCAGACGGATGGCTTCGATAGGGCAATGGAGAAGCTCGAAGTAATCAAGCCTGAGAAGGCTTCCCCCGTCTTTCAATTGGTTGAACGAGTTACTCAGGAGTTGAAGAGGATATCCGCGTATGAAGTGACAGAGATGAGAGAAGGATCTCAGCCTCAGAAAAAGAGGTTGCTAGAGGACCTTTCTGAGGCTGTTAGTCTCGTTCTGAAGATGATTGAATGACTTGGTCGTGGGTGGTAAGCTGAGGTCACGAGCACATGACATAATTGCAGCCCTTGTCGTAAGAAAAATGGGAGATTGTGGATTCCTCCCGGTGTCAGCGGATGTTGAGGAGGTCCTATTCGGAGAGAATCGACTGCCAACGACAATGAGACTGGGCCGACATAGACCTGACATCATCGGCTATCGAAAGGAAGATGATGGTGTCTGTATAGGCGAGGCAAAAACGACTTCAGATTTGAGGATGAAACGCACAAGGGAACAGTTGGAGGATTACTCTAGACTAGATTCAGTGGAAGTGTTTATCGGGATTCCTGACGATGGTCATCAAATTCTATCGAAAATGATGGTTTCGTTAGGAGCAGAAATGAGCAGAAGGTTCCACGTAATTAGAGTCCCAACGGGGTTGCTTCAAAATGAATTCCTCGGCTAGGTCACCGCCCAACTTCACTCCGAAGACGACACCGATGCCGCACCAGGTCGACGCGGTCGAATTCGTCCGTCTTAGAAATGAGATTCCACTTTTCGACGAGCAAGGTTTGGGTAAGACAAAGATTGTCATCGATGCAATTGCGGCAAACATCCGTGACAACTTGATTGATGGTGCAATTGTAGTCTGCAAGAAGTCACTGATTGACACCTGGGCAACGGAGATTTCCAAGCATTCCCACCTAAGCTTTGCCATACTCCATGGGACGATGAGAGAGAGGGGAATGGCTGTCACGGCTTGGGCGCATTTCTACGTGACAAGCTACGAGACCCTGACATCTGAGAAGGAACGCGTAAAATCGTTGCTTCGCTCAGCAAGGTTGGCCTTGGTACTGGATGAATCTCACCGGATCAAGAATCCAAATGGCGTTGCATCTCGCACCCTGTTCGAGCTTGGCAGGTACTCCCCTAAGAAAATAATCCTCTCTGGGACGCCGATTGCGAATTCTCCTCAGGATGTATGGTCTCAGTTCTATTTCCTGGATGAGGGGAGAACCTTTGGAAAGGATTTCCCAAGTTTCAAGAGCAAGTACTGTCCCAAGCCTTACAGGATGGGGATTGATAGTAACGATCTGAGGAAACTAGAGGCGTTGAAAGAGAGAATAATGTCAGTGTCAATGAGGAGGCTGAAGAACAACGTACTAGAGCTCCCTGAGAAGGTTCTTGAGGTCGTTCCAGTCGAGTTGACAAGCGAGCAGTTCGATATCTATGACAGGTTGCGAAAGGAATTCACATTGGAGTTCGGACAGATGGACGGGTCTGTAGTGCTGAGAGAGATTGACAACATACTGGAAAAGATGCTGAGGTTGGTTCAGGTCGCCAGCAACCCTGCCTTGGTCAATCCTGCAAGCAGGATACAACCGTCTAAAATACCCGTCACAGTCGGTCTCGTGGACAGTATCATTGGGCGGGGAGAGAAGGCGATAATTTGGACGAGCTTTGTGGAGAACATAGCCAAACTGAAGTCCATCTTTGAGCATCTAGCTCCGATAGCAATCCATGGGGGGGTCCCCATCGAGAAGCGTAACGAGGGTGTTAAGCGGTTCCAGACAAGAAATGATGTCAAGCTTCTAATCGCGAATCCCGCTGCTGCCAGAGAGGGGTTGACGCTCACTTCCGCAAATCATGCGATATACTATGATCGCAATTTCAATCTTGTAGACTATCTTCAGTCGCAGGATAGAATTCACAGGATTTCACAGGCAAGAACCTGTTACATACGCAAGCTCGTGGCCACAAATACGATTGACGAATACATCGATGAGATCATCGAGAGAAAAGCAAGCGTGGCCTCATATGTTCAGGGTGATGTGAAGAACAGGAACATCATCGAATCATTCTCAAAGGATGACATCATGAGGTACATCGGAGGATAGTTGGGATTGGAGGATTGGTTCTGTGATACAGGAACGTGCGGACTTAATCATTGTGAAGGAGAGAGAAATTCCCGTTGTTGCTGGTAAGGTAGACATTTTCGAACTGAAGTACTTCGATGACAACCCAAGGATACTCTCGATAGTTTCCTCATTGCCGAAACCGGTTACCCAGAGTATGGTTGAGGAAAAGTTATGGGAAGTCGACTACGTCCGCGAGCTTTTTCAAATAATCAAGAAGGACGGAGGCTTGGTCGAGCCTGTCTTGCTGAGAGGTAATGAAGTCATCGAGGGTAATTGCAGGCTTCGCTGCTATCGCCAACTCTATCAAAGGGCTGCTGAGAACGAGAAGGGGAAATGGCGAGAGATTCCTTCAAGAGCCTTGCCTAAGGATACTACGGATGAAGAGGTAGCTTCGATTCTGGGAACTTTGCACATTCATGGAAAACAACGGTGGGACCCGTTTGAGACCGCAGGGTATATTTGGTCTCAGACTTACAAGCTGAACAAGACTCCGGAGGAACTTGCCGAATTATTCACAATGACGAAAGCCGAAGTGGAAAGATCCATAAATGTCTATCAACTGATGAAGGACTACAAGGTCACCGACACAAAGAAGTTTAGCTACTTTGACGAGTACTTCAAGTCCGCTACCCTCGTGAAACTCGCCAAGAAGGATGACGCTCTGGAAAAGAAAGTTGTCGACTGGGTGATGGAGGGGCGAATTCCACGAGCCGAGGACATACGGGAATTGGGCCACATTCTGGAAGATACGAAGATTGCGCCCAAGTTCAGGAGTGGTCAGCTAGACTTTGAGGAAGCGTTGCAGGCAACTTATGACAGGCATCCAGAACATGAATCCACCTTCTACAGTAGGTTAGAGAAGGCAAAGAAGTGGCTGGACAAAGCACCAATCGCAGAGATTAAGCAGGAGATTGTAGCTGATCCCCACAAGCGCACAAAGATCAAGTATTTCTTGAAGTCAGTGAGAGACTTTGCTAAGACCCTCGATCTAGAGCAGAAGGACTAGAGGATTGGTTGTCAAGATGCGTCGTTCCGCGAAGTCAGCCTCAAGAAGAAAAAAGAGAGTCCTTTTAGTTGTTCCAGACTTCCCAATCCCTGCCAAGCGGAGAATCATGCATAATTTCGCACCTATCGGGTTGCTGAAAATTGGCACATATCTTCGGGATGCGCGAGGATGTGAAGTTGAACTTGTCTTTGGAGAAAAGAATCCTTCAATCAATCCGGATGAAGTGTGGATTACTTCTCTCTTCACCTACTGGTCGGAGTATGTCCACCGAAGCGCGCGATACTATGGTGCTCTTTTCCCAAATGCAAGGATTCGAATCGGCGGGATATATGCCTCGTTGATGCCTGACTCGGTGCGAAAGGAGACAGGAGGCGACGTGCACGTAGGTGTCTACAGCGCAGCGGAAAGGTGGTGCGGGAGGTACGGTGTTGATTATTCGTTATTGAAGGAACATGTCGATTTTCAGATACTGCATGGTATGCGTGGATGCTTTAGGAGGTGCGAATTCTGCGGCACCTGGAAAATCGAACCTCGGGAGACATTCGATTCAAACATACCAGGAAAGGTGTCGATGAACCATGTCGTATTCTATGATAACAATTTCCTCAGGAACCCACACATTAGAGAAATGCTCAAAGACCTTTCAAACATCAAAGTGAACGACAGGCATGTGGTATATGAATCGCAGAGTGGCTTTGATGGAAGGATATTGGATCAAGAGTTAGCTTTTCTTCTAAAGAGAGCTAGGTTTGTGAATCCAAGAATCGCTTGGGACAACTCATATTCTGATGCCTACAAGATCGAGAAACAGATACGATTCCTGACGACCGCCGGTTACAAACCAAGAGATATCTACGTTTTCGTGTTGTACAACTGGGATTACGATTTCAATACTCTTGAGAACAAGCGGTTGAAATGCTGGGAATGGGGTGTCCAGATCTCTGATTGTAGATTTCGTCCATTAAATCAATTGTATGATAGCTTCAATTCTAGAAGACGGCAGACTTCGGCAAATTACTACATTCATTCGAACTGGAAAGATGAGGAAGTCAAGCAATTCCGAGCGAACGTAAGAAAACACAACATATGTGCTAGGCACAAGTTCAGATTTCATTCGACCATATTGGAGCAAATGAGACTGTCAAAACGGAGAGCGAAAGAGTTTAGGGTAATGCCAAGAAGCGAGGTCAGGCGAATATTGTCTGATGCATGGTTCCCAGATGAGTTCCATGGACCTAGCACTCCTGGATCGAAATTCGGAAACCTCAGCAGTGAGAACCATCCGAAGTCTTCGATTCCTCAGTGTTCGATTGCATAGAACAGGATATGAACCGCCACTCGGAATTGACTATGGGCGAGGAATGGCGGTTTCGAGGACGTGAAATCCTTCAGTGAGGTTGCAGCGATTCACTGCCGCAAGCGCTGGACGACCATTTCCTTATATAACGGTCAGATAATCGGTAGGCTGGATAGACCTCGACACATGGAGATGGTGAGTGTCCCGTATGCCTTTATTCTCACAGAGAAAGGGATTGAAGCCGCTTAGGAAGCCAATGCAATTGGAGAGCATTGACCAAGAGCTCAAAAATAAACTTTGGAATCTCTTTGATTTGTACTATCTGACGGAGCAGAAGCACGCCTCAGATTACAGAGGATCCTCTGATGAGGAGTTCGGGAGATTGCTGATTGCGGTTTGGAATGATTTCTACAAATTGCCTATCGACTCCATCTCGAGTGTTGACCACTACAACTTCGAATTCATGCGAAAATGGTTCTTCGCCGCAAAATGGAATGAGCTTTTCGATTTTATTGAGTTTGTCGCAGAGACCCACAGGAACAAACCCAGGAACAATGAATTCAAAGCTGGTTGCAACAGAGTCCTTGAGGAGGAATCCTCCGGGTATAGATTTGTTAGCGGACAGATCACAGAAATCACCTCCAAGACTGAGATTGAAGAGATTGAGAAGGCGCAAGAATCGCCTTTGTCGCCGATGAACAATCATTTCGAAAGATCTCTGGCATTACTAACTGACAAGAAGAACCCTGACTACAGGAATTCCATCAAGGAGTCAGTTCTGGGTCTTGAAACCCTATTCAAGGTCATCACTGGAAGACCGGACTCAACGTTGGGAGACGCGCTCAAGAGCGCTGACCCAGGGTGGGACGTTCACCCAGCCCTATTGAAGGCTTATTCATCTCTGTATGGCTATTCAAGCACATCAGAAGGAATCCGTCACGCTCTGCTCGACAAAGACAAAGTGACCCGGGAAGATGCTCAGTACTTCCTGGTAGTCTGTTCTGCATTTGCGAACTATGTGCTCTCTAAAGCGGCAAGAGCGGGAGTCAAGTTTGAGGAGCAATAGGAGCTTGGAGGCACGCATCATCGCAGATGAGCGCAAAGTGGAATCCTCCGCCTAGTGATGTTCTTGCGCTTAGGACTATGGAGGTTCGAGAACCTGACGTCCCAGCCTCAAGCTGCACAGAGACTGCATCCATCAGGATATGAACCACCCCCTCGGAAAAGACCATAGGGGAGTAAAGGCGATGCGCCATGGAGGCGATTGGCGTGGCGGACTTACTACAGGTTCTGGAAGGGGGAGCGTATGTTGGATTCATCGCGGGCGCGATCTTCGCGGTCATCGCTGCGGCTGCTTGTGTCATCCCCCGGCAATCTTCACAAGGGCGTATGTAATCGAAGTCAACACAATCGCTACTATGGCAGCAGAAAGACGCGAAGTGCGGACAAATGTAAGCAGAGCGAGCACGGAGAAAATCGCGAAGACGAACGCCACTGGCCATAGATACTCCTTCGACGACACCGCGGTTGAACTCTGAGTAGCTGCGAATGATGTGGTCGATAAGGTCGAGAGATTGATTGTCGGGACCGCGAAGAATCCGATCAGTGGCGAGACAAGTAGAAGCATCGTCACACTCAATAAGAACATCCGATGGAGCATGTGGTTCGGGGGGCTGCTGACTCCCGTCATTGTTCACCAGAACGACCGTTAACGGTCAACTATTATCGATGCCCTGCCCTGTATTAATATTGCCACACTGAATCCATCGGATGAGATGCACTTCTCATGGCGATTCTTGGTCTGCACTACACGCTGAAGCTGTCTTCAGCAAAGCCCATAGGGGAGGAAAGGCGGCAAGAAACGGGATCTTTACCAGCAAAGAATGATCTAGCTCTCCGAGCCGACTCACACTCTGGCCGCCTTCTCTTTGGATTTGCTCCGTCATGTTCAAAACAAGATCCATGTTTCTGTGACAAACGGACAGCATCAGTCCTCGACCAAAAGGAATGAGTCCACCAGGGCCCCCGCGGACTGGAGGGCCTGCGTCCAGAACGACTTGTTCTCCGGATCCCCGGGCCGGAACAGGCTGTCGTACTTGAGCCGGTCATCACTGGGGAGCACTCTCTCCGCACACCGCACGGCGAACTCGCGAAGTTGACGAGCATTTGACAGGCGGGGGTTGAGGGCAACGTAGTAAAGGCCGAGCTTCTCCACCTCCCTGACATCGTGCCCCATCTGTTTCCCGGCCTGTCGGAACTGGCTCAACACGACCAACAATCGATCGCCGACACCCATCGACGGGATCGAATACTCGTTGTCGGATGGGACGCGGCTGAGGATGTCGGAACCCTTCGGTCGCGAGGCGATAGCCTTCTTCATCTCTTCCAGGCTGGAGCCCGAGCTTCCCGTTAATACGAAGACAAATCGCGCTCCTTCGGTGGCCGATGCGTCCAGGAACGGCATCAGTGCCTCGTAAGGCCACGGCTCGTCGGGCTTTGCATCCACCTCGTCAACGAGGCATAGACAGGGCCCCTGAACGGTTCGAAGCTCCGCAAGCCCCGACCGGAATCCCGCCTCATCGAGTTTGGCTAGATTGAGCTCGCGGTAGTGCACGGAATCTCCGACCAAGGCCGCAATCTCCTGCACGAAGTAAGTCTTACCGCTACCTGGTGGCGCCCAGATGATGTAGTTCTCCCTCTTCGGGGACGAGCTACGACACGCTGCTACTATCTTCTGTCGAGCATCTTTAAGAGCGTTGCACACTGCCCCGCCGTAGCGCACATAGTTACCGACGATGCGATAGTGAGACAGAGTCACAACATTGAGCCCAGCGAGCAACGAACGCGCTTCCTCCGCCTCGCGTGTGTCCACGTGCACAGCCTTGATCGTGGGGGCCATCGCTTTGGCACCGACCAATACACTCATCGATTCAGGCTCATAGGACTTGTACTTGCCACTGTCGTCCAGGTAAAGGATCCGGGGTTTCAAGATGAATTGGCCGCTTTGGGCAGGCCTGAGGACGAGCCTGATCTCGTCGGTCTTCAGCGGATCGAGGCGCTTTCCTCTCAAATTCAGGTAGCTGTCCTCCATCCGGTAGCCTCCGGCCTCCTCCTGCAACGTAAAACCTTCTGGAAGGGGATCCTGTAGCTTGATGAGCTGAGCAGGAGCTCTGCCGGCATTGACCAGCTCGATTTCGAGATGGAGATCCTCACCGACTTTGAGCTCCTTCGGTTTTGCCGTCAGAGTCGCCTGGATAGACGCATGCTGGAACTTCTCGATGCCGACTGCTGTTTCCTTTGTTTGCGAGGGAGCATCAAAGGATAGGGTGCTTGATATTACATCGGGCGCATGGAAGACCTCCATGAGGGAGACTGCCAGTTCTCGATCCCCTTTTACCTTCTGAAGCAGTTTCTTGACCTGCTCCTTCTTCTTGACGTAATTGGATTTGCCGAATGAATCGGCAGAGGCCTCGAGTACCTTCTCCGTCATTGCATATAGCTTGGCTTTCTTCGTTGTGTCCTCCTCTTTGTTCGCCTTGTCCATGTACACATATGCATCGAATAACAGCTTGCTGCCTTTGGCATATTCAGCATCACTCTCGAGCCCGGCTTTGAGATAACTCTTTGCCGCACTCTCGAGGTTCTGGCTCGCAATTGCGTGCAGAGCCGCGTCTCCGGTATCCCCGAATCTCGTGCCTGCTTCGAGCGCTTTACAGAAGCGGCTATGGCCGAGAGCCAGCAGCTTGGCCTTCTCTCCAATGCTGAGCTCTTTCGCCTCCTCGAACAACCTAGATGCCCCTTCATAGAATTCTGGGGAGGCCTCCGCTTCCGCCTTGGCCATCATCTGCCAGGCTTTGGAAAGAACCGTGATCAGGTGGATCTCCCGCTTGTCCTCGTCAGACTCGAGGCTAGTCTGAATCTTCCTGAAGGCCGCCTCGGCACAGCCGAACTTCTCGCAGCTGGCAAACTCATCTCCTTGTCTGTCAAGCAACTTCGCTTCTTCAAGCGCAACCCGGCCAAGGCAATACTCTCGCCTCAAATCTGCAGCCTGGGCTAGCTTTTCAAGGCTCTCGAGCTCTTCTTGGTCCATGAGCCTGTTCTTGTGCGTTTTGAGTGAATCCTTAGTGCGATTAAAGAGATCAGCGGATTTTCCGAAAGCCTCAATCGCCTCCTTGCTCATCTCTCGTCTGCTGAGATCCTCTCCGTTCTCAATCTCCGCCCACGCCAGGTAGTTGGGGGCTAGGTGTTTCCATCTGCTCGTCGACTCATGGGATTTGGAGGCGCTCTCGTAATGCTTCTTGGACTCCCCGTACTCCTGCCTCGCATGATGGTACCTCGCCCGCTCGATCTCACTCCATGCGTTCATATAGTCTGAATGATCTGAATAGATTTCTTTCAGCTGCGGGATCTTCTCAACCGCCTTGGTGAATTCCTTGGAGGCGAGCATGAATTGCTCTGAAGATTTCGAATGGTCCCCCATCGAGTCGCGTACTTTTGCTGCCTCCCACATACTCTCAGCGGCTCTTGCTGACCGGCCGGCTTTCAAGTATGCATCGGCTGAACTCTCAAAGCATTCGGCCGATCGGCTCAAAGGCTTGCTGTCACGAACAATTCTGCTCAGAGCTGAATACCTCTTTCCGAGTCGGGTCCAGGCCCAACCGAGATTGCTGTAGGAAGCGGCGTCCTCGGTCATAGATATAGCCGCCATTCCCGAGACAAACTCAACTATTGCCTTTTCGCCCAGTTCTATGGCCTCTCTAAGTGCACGAGCCTTGTTGTCGCAATCGGCCATCGTTTCCGCGAACTCAGCCAGGACGTCTGCCAGCCATTGGTGATTTGCGCCCAGATTGTACTGCGTTCCAGCGTCCCAAATCTCAAGGATGTCCATGCCCTTCTTCGAGTAGTGGACTGCCTTCTCGAGCAGAGTTCGCTTCCGATCGATATCCGCCTCAGTCCTCGCCAATTCGCAGTAGGCCATCCCAATCACCAGATTAGTAGTAGTCGTATGCCAAGTATAGCCTGAGAGCTTCGCTAGTCTATCCATCTCCGGCCACGCTTCCAGGGCCTTTTGCGCAAGCTCGCGTTTCTTCTTTGGATCCTTTTCAAAGAAGGCAGAATATGAATAATAACCTGCGAAAGGGGACATTACCCAGACCTGCGCATTGGTCACGGCCATGAAACCGATCTTGGAGAATTCATTGCCCGCTTCGATAGCATAATCAAGCCCCTGCCGTAACAAAGACTCCGAATGCTCCTTTTCATCCGGCATATCGCAGATCCAAATCGAGCCGAATGATAATCCTGACAGGGCATGTCCGATCAGCAACCTGTCACCAGACTTCTTGACGACCTCAATTGACTTCTCGAATGTACGCAATTCGTTGTTCGGATCGCGATTCGGATCGAATGGTGCGTCGCCGATGATCCACGCAAGCGGTATTGCTTCCAGAACCGCCTCCTTGGACAAAGATTCCGCCTTCTGCCAGCAGTCCACCGCTCTCTTGTGACCGGTGTACGAATCCTCTCCGCCCATCCCACAAAAAGTGACCCTCTCCAAGAAGCTCGATGCCAAAACCAGAGTTCTGACGGCGACACTAGGGTCGCTGAAGCCGACAGTGAACGCCACCGCCTTCTCTGCGTACCTCAGTCCCTCCGTCATCCGCTTCTTTCTTGATTCGAAATCGGGAACGAAGTGAGAGGCGAAGACCGCGCTCAGGAACAACTCATTGAGGGTCTTGCAGAACTCAAGGCCGTTGCCAGCTGCAGCAAACCCATCGAGCGATTCCATGCCGCGCTCCCACGAGTCGTTTGTTTGCCTCTTCCGCTCGATTGCATCTTTCGCCCTTATGAATCCAAGGAATGCGAGCATGCCATCGCAGCGATTCATCCTGGCTTTCGATTCTGGTCCGCCTGCCTTTTCGTATGCTTTTTTCGCTTTCGCATATTGCTCCGTCGTTGTGTCGGCCCTGCGGTTGAACTCGTCGATGCCGGCGGCCTGCATGGCTGCTTTGTAGTTGGCATAGGCCTTTCTCTCGAGGATTTCGCCGATTCTCTGAGGGACACTCTCAGGAATCATGCTCACAGCCTTCTGATAGGTCTCTGCTGCGCCGGACCAATCGTAGAGAATCTCCTGATCCTTCGCACGAGCGAGAAGTAACTCCAGATCGATCTTCTCTTCAGCCATAACCCCAGACAAGGGGCGAATCGCCCTTCCTTCCCTAAGGTCTTTTCCCAAGATGAGCCGCTTGCATGCAATGGGATGCATACGTCAGTCTGGTATCCAATCGCCTAATCCACGAGTGTATGCTGAGATTCAATTGGATGTGCACAGCGGAATGCATGCCAGACTGGTATTCTAGTGCTCCCCGCAACGTCTCCGGAGGATGATTGCCATTGAACACTACAATCGGCTTCTTTTCTGCCGATTTAATCGGCAAAAGTTTAAATAGAATCGCCTGTCTTGAACGCTAGCCAGTGATGAAAATAGACGGGCGGCAGGCGAAGTGCCTTGTTTCGACAATTACACGCGCGCGAGAGGCCGTTACACCGCTAGTCCACACCCTTATTCGGCTAGGGTCGGGATCAGACAGGGCTCGGCGCCGGCGCTCTCGAGCCGAACACCGAGTTATCTCCGTATTTGACCTCGGGGTGGTCGCAAATCCTCCTCGTAAGCCTGCAGACCGGTCCATTCTTGTAATGCGCGATAATCGTCAATCCTGTGCCTATGGGGCCCATCAGGGCAGGCTCGTGGTTGATTACTATCAAAAGGCGATGCTCCAGACGGCGTGGAGAATGGGCGCTAAATCCGCAGTTCTTTGATGGTGAAGAATGTTTTGTTGTCCTTGGCAGCTGGATGATCTGGCAGCCTTTTTACGGCTCCCGCTCTGTGATGTTCAAAACAAGACCTGGACTCTTCCCGAAGAAAAGTCCATAGGGGAGGAAAGGTGATTCAGAAGGGGTGGTCCGAAGATGGCTAGACGAAAGGCAAGCCCGAAGAGATTTCAACCAGTCGGCGTCTCTCCAGAGACCAGAGCTCTAGTTCGCTTCTTCCCTGAGGGAAGAGGCAAGTTCGTTGGATGGATCGATTCCGAGCTGTTCGGGTTGAATGTACCCGAAGCAAGGGAAGATGGCAATATCGAGTGCAAATGGATTATGGGCGGTCTGTACTGCGATCTAACCACAGACGAGAACATATACGCTGGTGACAAGAAGGTCTATCGAATTCTGACTCGTTACACTCTCGGATGGGACTCCGAGGCCAGAGAGTACAGGATGTTCGGAGTCGAGAATGTTGGCGTAATGCATCGATTTGAAGGGAGGCTCAAGGGCAACAAACTGGTGTTCCTGGACGAGACTATGATCAAGGGCAAGCTCACAAGAGTAAGGTACACATTCGTTCGGAAAGGACTGAAGACTGTCGTCTGGATTGTTCACATGTCAGTAAAAGGCGGCCCCTGGAAGCTGACTGCCGAATCCGTTGTCACCTACTCTTAGAATGGTCATTCCAGTACTCACACGGCTCAGAGGAAAAGCCCATAGGGGAGGAAAGGCGAGACAGTGAGGGTCACGAACGAATCGGCAGCTGAAGGAAGCTCTGACGGCTACTGTCATGGTACAGTCTGATGTGTGCCGTACGAGCATCTTTTCCGGCTTCCCTTGCGACAGCTCCTCCGGAGTTGTAGTTCTTCTGATAGTGAATCGAGTTCAAGCATCCCATCATGAGTCGGATTCTGCTTCCTTTCGCAATCCTTCGTGCAAAGAACTGGAATCCGTCGAATTCGTAGCGATTGACGTCATTCGGCCTGATCAGCTCTTGGCTCCTGAGTGACTTCCGATATCGCGCTCGAATGACATCATCCGCAAGTGCGATGCTGCTGCCATCAAGTCCTATCTCAAACAAGCGGACGATAAAGTCAGTATCAGGAACATCCATCTTAATCCAGGCCACAAATCTTGGGAATCCCACTACATCCGTATCTTGAACAAACGGATCCGAGTGATACACAACACCATTCCCGTAGAGATTGAGACAATACCTCTGGTCGACATTGTAGTTCTTGATTTCCTCACGTTCGAGGTCCGCAGGACGTGTGTCGAGCGGGTCGTATGTGAAAAAGTCCGTCTTAGACCTTCTGGGCTTACTCCTGCGCAAGAATCCCGAATGAAATGCGTCGTTGGCAGCACTATCTTTCGAGTCAAGGTAAAGGGTGAGCTTCCTTCTCGAAATTGCGTCCAGGCTGTCAGCATACTGCCACTTCTCGGCGCCTTCCATGTAGTAAGCGACTCGTTTCTTCAGGAAAGAAGGCTTCTTTCCTCCCTTCAGGGTCCAGTCATACCACTCTCTGAGGAGCTCGTTCACGTCAATGACGCTGGCTTCACCGAATTTCAGACCACCGATTTCTCTGGAAGGCTTTCGAGTACCTTCGTGATCCCAAGGGCCGATGACGAGGTAGTGACAGACTCTGGCGCTGGGAGAAGCGTTAAGCATGTGCTGCCTGTAGTGCTGCAGGGCGCCTGTGTTTTCTGAATCATAGTGACCCGTTATTGTGAGGATCGGTATCTCTATTGCTCGGTACTGGGTCTTTGATGGAACTAGTGAGTCCCAGTAGTCGTCCGGGGTAGGATGTTCGATCCATAGCTGGAATTGAGGAGATGGGTTCCCTACAAGCCTGTCGAGTCTCCCGAAGGGAAGGTGTCTGGTTTGTAGTTCGCGGAACTTCTCTATCCAGAAGCGCTGGTCCTTCCATATGTTGGAGTTGTCTGTCAGTCCGCTCACTACTGTCAGCCACTGGATGTCGTACGAAGATCCGATGTTCTTGCGGGGAAAGTCAATCGTCGGGTATGCAGAGGCGATTGGAACTATTGTCTCAAGATTCGGAGGCGCCCTTCCAGCAACGGACCACTGGTTGGTACCAGCGTATGATCCTCCCCACATGCCAATCTTGCCGTTGCACCACGTCTGCTTTGACAGCCATTCCGCTATCTCGTAACCATCCGGTGCATCGCGGTCCCAAACCGAGAATGTCCCTTCCGAGTTTCCCCGGCCTCGAACATCAAACAACAGGAAGGCATAGCCTCGTCGAGCGAAATAGACAGCATCTGGATGCCAAGCGTCGCTCACATACGGAGTCATCGTGAAGATCGAAGGGACCCTTCTTCTAAGTCCTTTAGGTTTGAACAGTGTGGCATTGAGCCTCACGCCATCACTCATCGGTACCTTCAAGCCCCAGACCATGTCGATTTCTGTTTCATCATCCTTGGAAACCCTTTTCATTGAACCGCTAGCATTTGCCGGAGACAAGTTCTCCATTTCCCCCGGACCCGAAAGTATGTGCAGAGCAATGGCTTTTTCTATCTCGAACACAGGTGATTCCAGAAGAGAAGAAGGAATCTAGATGGGTGCTAGAATAGCGAAATTGAAACCTGGCAAGCATCGAAAGTCTTGATCCGGCTCCGTATGCGATCGCAATGAATTCTTCACAGGTATGAAATGTGCCCCTCCTTGCGGGAGGATAGGCAATCTGGCAGCGGTCTGACGGCAACTCGTCTCCAATGTTCAAATAAGAACGAAAGAAAAGCCCATCGGGGAGGAAAGACGACCGATGGTCAAATCACAAGTGCCGAAATCAACCGGGCCTAACTACTTCTCATCACGTCCAACATCCTCAGGTAGCCCATGTAACTTTTGACCGCGACGTACCTCAGGGGTTCCGGGGGAAGATACGGAGGGAGTCTGTTCTGGTAGAATGGCATCCTTTTCCATTCGTTGTCTCTGCCTACGTAGATGTCAGCGATTACTTTGCCAAAAAGAAAAGCGAGCGAGACTCCGTGTCCAGCGTATCCTATTCCGTAGAATATGTTCCTGTTCTTGCCCATCACTCCAACTGATTGAGCCATGTCCAGAGAGAACGTCATCACCCCACTCCACACAAACTCGAACTCGACGCCCTTCAATGCCGGATATATCCTGACCAGCTCTCTTTGCAGGGCTTTCCTTCTCTTGCTCAAATCCTTTCTGTAGATCACGGAGTCGTTGAAGAAGTATTCAGCGTTCCCAGCGCCTATGGTGATTCTGTTATCCTCCGTCGTGCCCAAGTGGTACAGGTAGATGTGGTCGTCGTGGAACGGAAGCCTGCTGGCCCAACCGAGTTCTGATAGAGTATTCTTCTCAAGCACCTCAGTCGCGGCCATCTCGGTGTGCGACACGATTACTCTGCTCTTGAAGAAGCCCAACTTCGACGAGTAGCCATCAGTGCCAAGAATCACAGTTCCAGCAGTCACCGTGTGATGCTCTCCATCAGCACCCTGCACTAGCAGCACCATAGGTCTGCCTTCATCGACTCGCATCACGGGGCTGCTCTCGTAGACGACAACTCCTATGCTTTCCGCCGCCTTCTTCAGGGCTTGCACCATCTTCATCGGTTCCACTTCGGCTGCGTTCGGATCATACAGGCCCCCAGCATACACCTTCGTTCCGATCTCCTTCGCCACTCGTCCTCGATCCCAGAACTCGACAGGGACGCCAATCGATGATGCCTCGCTCGCGTAGTCTCTGGATTTCTTGATACCCTTGTCATTGAGGTTGACCAATAGCGACCCGCTGGACCTGATGAAGGACCCGAATCCGCGTGCCTTCATCAGTTCCGAGATCTCCTTGATGCACTGGGCTGTGGCATCATACGTCAGCTTGTGGGTCTCGGGATGGATCATCGACATGTAGTCGATGCTCGCCTGGTTAAGGCACATCCCACCGTTCCTGCCCGAGGCTCCGTGTCCAGCGCATTCCGCCTCTAGGACGACCACTACTTCGTCAGGGCGGAGAATCTTCATGTGATATGCGGCCGACAGTCCAGTGTATCCTGCGCCTATGACGGCGACATCGACTTTGATGTCGTTTGCCAGCGGAGGATTTCTCGGTACGCTGTCATTCTTCCATAGGCTCAGGTTCTCGTCTTGCCCCATTCATTCAGTCCCCTGTTTCGAGGTCAATCAAGTGTGCGGTCTCTTCCTGGAAATGCCTTTCCTTCTCTTTCACCTTTTCTGAGTCAGAAACCAGACTCACATGGCTCGCCTCATGCACAGAGCCCGGCTTCAATGATCGGTAGATCCCGGGCCAATATCCGGGACATCTGTTCGTGTTCAGACTCTTTCCTCGGAAAAGCCCTTAGGGGAGGAAAGCGACGCAAAGCTCATAATTGGTTCAGAGTGATTCAGGCGAAGGATCTGGATGGCCGAGGAAAAGTTTCACTACAGCCCATTGCCGGGAAAGACCTACTCGCTATTTGGCGACGGTTCCTCCACGGATGGGTACTATGATTTGATTCAGCAACTCGCGGATGAATGTCTCCGGAAGTATCCTGATAAGGAGGCGCTTCTAGGTAAGCTCCGGAGAGCCAGTGCTAGAAAGCGACTGCTTCGCAGGGCGCGTGAAGGTCTCGGGGATTCGGATATGGTGTTCTTGCTGGGTAGGATCAGTCCTGCTTTGTCCGAGTACACTCCGTTCGTCGAGCAGCACTTGGAAGACTTGTCGATTCTCAAGTTTCGGGATCGGAGACTCTGGACCAGCGAGGGACAATACCATCTGTACATGCTGGAGATAGAGCTCGTGAATCGGATCAATCGGGAGGAGTTCATGAAATGCGAGCGCAAGATTGCCTTCCTCCCTCACTGTCTGAAGGACTTCAAACACGGCTGCAAGTCCTCAATGAGCGACATCGACTACGTCTGCCGCGGTTGCTCGAACGCCTGTTTCCTGAACAGGGTCAGCACCCTGCTGAGGCAGTACGGCATTGACGCGTACATCTGGATGGGCACGGACCTCAAGAAGTTGAAGGGCTTGTCGCATTCGGAGAGGCGAATAGGCGGTCTGGGCATCGCGTGCGTACCTGAGCTGGTGATGGGCATGCGAGAGAGCCTACGTCTCGGTCTTCCCACGGTCGGGGTCCCCTTGAGCGCGAACAGATGCGCGAGGTGGATGGGAGACTTCTATGAAAACTCGGTCAGTCTGGAGAAAATCGTGCAGTTGGTAGGTCATTGAGCTTCGCCTCGGAAAAGCCCATAGGGGAGGAAAGGCGACCGATGTTCAAACAAGAACTATCGTACCCTTTTTGCCAGTACAAGACTGCAGGCTATTCATTCGGGAGCCTTTTTGAAGATCATAGCACCCAGCTTTAATCACCGGCAAATTCCAGGCCATAATCCGGGCCCTCGCACATTTTAATACTTGAATGCGAATTAATGTTCAAACTATGGCCTGAGAAAAGACCATAGGGAGCCCCAGAGCAGACTTCGAGGACGAGTCCACCAGAATGTCTCGCATATTCGGCAAACCCGTAACGCGTGCCAAAGTAGCCACGCGAAGTGCGCCAGCCTCTTGCTTCGACGCGCTTCCGCGGTGAGTCTTTTATATCAGAAAGAACAATCCATCTCCCTGCTCTGGGGGGAGAGAATTAGGCAGGCTCTGATCATTGCTCTGGCACTCATCGTTTCTGCTGTCGCTGTACCGTTTCCCTCCAGTGCGGAGACAATTCATTCGATACACAATGCTGGCTCAGAGTCCACCGACTACCTCTACGCGATGACTACAGACAGCGAAGGAAACGTGTACCTCGGGGGCGCGCTGAGTGTAGCTGAATCTAGATATGTCGCGTACCTGGCGAAGTTCGATCGCAACGGTTCACTCGCATGGGATAGGACCCTTTCCTTAGGAGTCTCGTCAGCGGTCTTCGATATGACGGTCGCTCCTACGGGCGAGATCTATGTTCTTTGCGACTCTGATATCGAGATGTTCCTGGTCAAGCTCACGTCCACGGGCAACTCGATCTGGACGAAGGGACTAACGCTTCTTGCGGCATCATATCACGTCGAGCTGGTCTACGATGGGTTCACCGGCGGTGTGGTAGCCTTGGGCTCCGCCCTCTACGATACTTCGGTGGAGGCGTTCGATGCTGACGGGAACGTCCTCTGGGCGACCAAGCCAGATGATTACCTGCATGAGCCTTATGCGATGGTGACTGATGGCTCGGGCAACTCCTTCGTGCTCGTCCATCATTGGGATACGATGGACATCGGCATATCGAAACTGGACAAGAACGGGAGAATCGCCGATGCGATGGTATTGGAGACTCCCTCAATCGACGACTGGGGAGATGACATCGAGTTCACCTCCGACGGGGGTCTTGTCTGCACCGGCGTAGCGCTATACGCTAATTCGATGCTCGTCTCCAAAGTCGATAGTAGCTTGAATGGGGTTTGGGGTAACTATGTCGGAAGCCCTGATGGATACTTCGAAGGGTACAGGATCGCTACTTCCTCGAACGGGACGATCTATATCCTTGCGCCTGGAACCAGCTACGTGAGCGCATCCCTCAACCTCTTGTTCCAGTTCGATCTCAACGGGAACATCCTGCGACTCGCGAATTGGCCCGATCCGGGTTTCACGCCGGAGGACCTCGCTCTTTTGCCTTCCGGAGGCGTGGTAGTCGCCGGGAGCATGAAAGGGCTTCCACAAACCAGGATGACGGACTTCACGAACTACACGACCACACCTGTCCCGGCGACCAGCTGGATCAAGACTACAGACTCCTGGAGCAAGTTCACCGAGATTTCTACTGACATCGATGTCGTCGTCGCCGACCCAAATTATCCGATCGATGTGTTCGACGAGGGTCTTCAGGAGCAGCTCTTCTATTGTGTGATTGAACCCTCAAGCCCGCTCAAGATCGACATCCAAGAGGAGTTTGTCGCAAAAGGAGACACACTAGTGAACCTCACAGCCACGGTCTCGGGCGGCACGCCGCCATACAGCTACACGTGGTCGTTTGGAGACAGCTCCTACGCGTTCGACGTTGATTTCGTTGCCCACAGATACCCAAGCCCCGGAACCTACTACGCTCAAGTCTATGTCGAAGATTCTCTAGGTAACGCGAAATCTAACTCCACAATTGTGCTCGTCTACGGTCCGCCCTCGGTCAGCGAGATTGCCTACAGCCCGATTCCCGCCTACATGCCGTTGATAGAAGGGATCCCGCTGTCGCTGTCCGTTATCGCAGAAGACCCCGATGGTGGACAGCTCACATATCTGTGGGACTTCGGCGACGGCAACAGTACCCTGAACGCCACGGGAAATGTGATACACGCCTTCGAGCTGCAGGGCAACTATACGGTAAGTTTGACAGTAATCGATGAGGAGGGTGATTCGATCTCGACATCGGTCAATATCACGATAGGCGAGAACATCCCGCCTTCAACGTATGTCTACTACTGGCCAAACTATCCGCATCCAGGCGAGTCAATCCAGTTCAACGAGTATTCAAGTGACCCAGATGATTGGGTCGAGTCATACTTCTGGGACTTCGGTGACAACACCACTGGCAGCGGCTACTACACTTATCATGCCTATGCTCAGGAAGGAACATACAGAGTGACGCTGACAGTCACAGACACGGGCGGGAAGACAGGTTCGTATTCAGTGAATGTTGCTGTCATGGACAACTGGCTTCCTCTACCTGATTTCTGGATAATGCCGTGGGAGCCATCAGCTAACGCTACAACGACCTTCGACGCGCACCAGTCGCAGGATCCGGACGGAAGCATCGTGGTATTTGATTGGGACTTTGGTGACGGGACTACAGACAGCGGCTGGTATGCCTCGCACACATACAGGATGGGAGGGTTCTACAACGTTACGCTCACTGTTACTGACAACCAGGGCGCGAGCGCCGACCTTGTGATCATGATATACGTGAACTTCGACCCAGTCGCTGTTTTCACCATCGAGCCTTCGGACCCGCTACAGCATGAGACTTTAACGCTCGACGGAAGCGGTTCATATGACTTTGACGGCACAATCGCAAGCTGCATCTGGTCGTTCGGAGACGGGGGTACTTGGTATACGCCTGATTTGGTCTTGAGCTACTCATACTGGAACGGAGGGGACTTCCTCGTGAATTTTACGGTCATTGACGACAAGGGCGGGAGAAACACGACGTCCAGATGGATACATGTGAACTGGATACCGATTGCGGACGCAGGCCCTGACCAGGACGTCATCGCTGGACAAGAGGTGACCTTCAACGGCTCCGGATTAAGCGGCAACGGCGAAATAGTCAACTATAGATGGGAATTTGTCTTTGATGGGCAGCCGGTCATACTGAACGGCTCCTCGCCGAGTTTCACCTTCTTGGCTCCAGGTGCTTACGACATCACATTGACCGTGACAGACGCAAAGGGTTTTAACGCCACTGATCAAGTCACAGTAGTCGTCACGGAGGTTATACCGGAGTTCTCCCTCTCCATGATAACAATCACACTGGTCGTTCTGATCTTTGCCGAGTTGGTCTATTCGCGGAAAGGACGCCGTCGTGAAGTGTCATAGGACCCGCAGACTTAGCGGCCTTGGCTAGGAGAAGCAGGCGGTGTTGAGGAGGTCCCCCTTGCCTCGTTTAACCTCATCTTCTACAACTCACCGAGCCAGCATTCTGCCGATAGCTTGAGAGCTTCGCGATTCGGCGCCTTTCAGGAATGCACTGTTCGAGCCTCTCTAGGCAGGAAGAACTGCTGAGAGGGGGTGTAGGTAGAGTATGGCACTGTGAAGGCGCCGGCGTGCAATGTTTACGGGTAGATAATGATGAGGTGTTCACTCTGGGCGAATTTGAAGATTCTAACTCCCAGCTTTAATCACCGGTAGATTCCGGGCTATAATCCGGGCCCTCGCACATTTTAATTCATTTGTCCAGATTAATGTTCAGACTGGCATCTCAACCAACCCTGGGAAAAGACGATAGCGGAGGAAGGTTCAATGAGTGGGGCTATTCGGAAGAAATACGCACGAATTCTCTCCACAGGTTTTGCATTCCAGCTGAAGGGTCGTGTGCGATATCGCGTAGTCCTTTATGAGCATCTCCTCGCAATCGCTAATCACGCTGGAGCAGTCGCTCAGAGACCGATCCTCAACGACAATGTGCGCGCTTAGTGCATGGAGGCCAGAGGTGAGAGTCCATACATGCAAGTCGTGCACCTCGGTAACTCCTGCGACACCAAGGAGCGAGACGCGGACATCTTCCAATTTCAGGTGGCTTGGGACGGACTCGAGCAATATTGATGTCGACTGGGTCAGCAGCTTCCACGCCCCGAACAATATGACCCCTCCAATCAGAATACTTAGGATAGGGTCGGCAACCCTCAGGTCGAAGAACATTATGAGGAGAGCGCCGATGATAACTGCGATTGATGACAGGAAATCTCCCAGCATGTGAAGGAATGCGCCCCTCACATTCAGGCTGCCTTTCGATTTGTCGTGAAGCAGGTAAATGCCGCCAGCATTCGCCGCGAGGCCGAGAACGGCCACGAAGAGCATCAATGGAGCCTCGACCTCTGGCGGTTCCATGATTCTCTTGATAGCCTCATAGAATATGAGCAGAGATACGATGATAAGAGTAGCTGCGTTGACTAAGGCGGCAAGTATCTCCGCCCTAAGGAATCCGAAGGTCATTTCTTTGTCCGCCGGTCTCATCGCCACCCTCATGGCTCCGAGGCTCAAGGCCAGCGCAAGTGTGTCCGTGAACATGTGACCAGCGTCGCTCATTAGCGCCAGGCTGTCAGTCAGGATACCGCCCACGAACTCGATGACCGTGAACGAGCCCGTGATTAGCATGGCAATCAGGAGTGGCGTCGTGGCTGCAGCGACTTTGTTAGTGCCGTGATTATGGTCGTTCAACGAACGGCCATCCATTATGATGGTATTAAACAGATTGGATGATGGAGCCGCGACTGGTGTCTCCACCTCGGGAGCCTCATCTTTCTAACCAAGTCATCTGGTCTGTGCGTTGGTGGAAGATGCTGTGGACCTGCACAGATAGTGTGTGGATATAGGTTGATTCTCCTTATCGATGCTGGCTCTAATCGGAAGGCCGGACCGCGTCCTGCGGCGGTTCCTCAGAAGGAGTGTACCTTGCTGCAGGTTTCGGTCCATTCCGAGAGGAGCGCCATCGAGCCCTGCTCGACGCCCTTGACGAGCCCATCCACTGTCAGACCCCTGGCCTTCATGCAACTCCCGCAGGCTGCCACTCGGCCACTCTTCGCCAGGACCCGTCCGAGCATCTCATTTATGTTGTAGTATCCTTGCGGAGTCTCCTGCTTGGGGACGCCACAGAAGACGGCATCTGCCATCAGGAATACATTCACTTTGTTGTCTCTGGCCTGGAGGGCGATAGCGAGTCGCAACCCATTGTAAGTCTTCTCTGTTCCATACGGAGCTTCGTTCAACACAATCAGGACATCTTCTCCCATTCTCAACACCTTTGGCTTTGAATACGGTCTGGGCAACAATGTGTTTCTGGTGGACACAGAGCAGTCGGGCGTGAAGCGGAAGCCAGTTGTGTCACCTCTTTCGAGCTAGATTGGTTTCACAGGGTTTGAAAGGGTAACGCCCCAGCCTCGCGACCTCATCCCCGATGATACTCGAAGCCTGATCTATTTCTTTCTCGGTCGACCATTTTCCAAGACTCAACCTGAGAGCTCCAAGAGCCACTTCCTCGGGCACGCCCATGGCGGTTAGCACGGGGGAGGGTTCCGTTCGATCGGCGTGACATGCTGATCCTGTCGATGCGGCCAGTTCTGGGGTACCTGCGAGGAGTTCCTCGGAGTCGATTCCTGGCACTGAGACATTGAGGGTGTT
>Ga0315285_10001053_pt1 | contig 28714 bp, 11 predicted proteins | sample YL17G09_36_MG_FD_203698 | JGI IMG/M metagenome (GOLD analysis project Ga0315285, IMG submission 203698) | Sediment microbial communities from Yellowstone Lake, YNP, Wyoming, USA - YL17G09_36 | ecosystem: Environmental > Aquatic > Freshwater > Lake > Sediment | place: USA: Wyoming | collected...
CCAACACCGGCCCCTACGGACCGACCGAGGTGAAGCTGGACAAGACGGCGAGCGTGACTTTGGGTGGGGGTACCGTAACTCCAACCTATCACGAGGAGCAGGCCACTCTGACGAAGGACGTGGCGGTCACGGTGAACGAGACCTTCACCGTCACCTGCCCCCTGGCCAATCTGGGGAAGCCGGCTCAGTGGAAGTTCGACAACGTGGTGACCATCAAGGACCCCCACGTCACAGACCCAACGGCGAACACCATTAGCACGACGTTGACCGCGCTGTGTGTGATGCGCTTCACGCCGACCTTCGAGGCGACGGTCGGCAACGATGACGGCACCCTGAACGCGCCGACCGACCCGCCGAACGTCTGCGTCCTGGGCCTGCCCTGCAAGGCCCTGAGCTCTGTCGCCATTCCGGCCGACCTTCCCTACCCCCTTCAGCAGCCGCTGGCCCTGAGCCAGACGATCTACCCTGCGGCAATCGACATCAGGCCCGGCCTGACCACCACCAACGGGTCAGTCGTGGGCAAGAGCGACTTCCAGGTGGACGCCCACCTACAGGGGGTGACCCCGTGGGCGTGCACAGTGCCAATCGCGGGCACCGCCCTCCAGTACGACGCGGCTCTCGCGTCTGAGGGCGCCACCAACTCGTCGGCCGCGCTCTTCCCGGGCACCGGCGACTGCAGCGGACCTACCCAGCTGTGCGGCACCGTCAGATGGGCGAACCAGCTCAACGCCATCCTCCCGTTCGTCGCCGCTAGGTATCCGGGCGCGCAGTTGTGGGCCCGCTACGTGGGCACCACCGGCCCGCCTCTGAACGTCCCGATCAACTTCCTGGTGTGGAAGCTGGCTGATGGCCGCTGGCTGAGCATCGGCATCACCGGCAATCCGGACAACGACCTGGACGGTCTGTGGGGTGACGTCGTCGACTGGGACGACGACAACGACGGCATCCCGGAAGGCAGGCCGCGCGACGACCCGAAGCCCAGGTCCGCCATCTGCACTGGCGGCAACACCGTCAACTGCCGCGACAACTGCCCGGTGAACTCCAACGCCGACCAGTTGGACACGGACGGCGACCTAGTCGGTGACGTCTGTGACCCCAACCCTACTATCAACAACCCAGCGGACAAGCCGACGTTCACCTGCATGCCGTACTCGGTCGACAACCTGGCCCTGGGTAAGGGCCAGACCTGGACGCCGAGCCCGCCGTACCCGCCCAGCGGTGAGACTCTGCGCACATGCGAGGTGTTCGGCCAGCACACGGTCACCGAAATCCTGCTTCGCCAGGACACGGGTGAGGCCACAGTGCTGAATGACACGATCAACTGCATCACCGCCGAGACCGACCTGGAGGTGGCGCTTGTCAAGAACGAGCTGATCACCGTACCCAAAGACCTAGTGCACACCGAGACCGTGGATGTCAGCGTCTACAACAACAGCCCCGCTCCTACGGACTACCAAGTCGAGCTGACGCAGGTGTCCACTGAGAGGGACACGTGCGTATCGCACCTGGTGCCTGAGCCTGGCGACACCCTCTACGAGTACACCGACGGCAATCAGTTCTACAGCAAGCTCACCTGGACAGAGCCTACACTGGGTCCCTACAGCACGCGTGTCTCGTCGCGCGACTACGAGATCGTGTGCAGCCAGTCGGGTTCGTTCCCCAACATTGAGCAGTTCTTGGTCGATGTCGAGCCGATAACCATGAACGAGACAGACCCGTCGGACAACACCGACGAGAACCACGTCAGCGTTGACTCCGACCCGGACGTGGACGACGACACCATCCTCAACGCCGACGACGCCTGTCCCTTTGACCCCGAGGACTTCGACGGCATCCAGGACGAGGACGGCTGTCCAGAGACAGATGCCGACGGCGACGGCGTCCTCGACGAAGACGATGTCTGTCCGTTCGACCCCGAAGACTTGGACGGTATCCAAGATGAGGACGGCTGCCCGGAGACAGATGCCGACAGCGACGGCATGCCCGATGACTACGAGCAGGCCAACGTCTGCCTCGACCCCCTTGTGGATGACGCAGCCGGGGACCCCGACGGCGACGACCTCAGCAACATCGACGAGATGGATGCCGGCACTGACCCTTGCGATGACGACAGCGACGGCGATACCTTCTCGGATGACCAGGAGCTATCCCTGGGCTCCGACCCGCTGAACGCTGCTAGCACGCCGGAGCACATCAGCCTGCCGTGGACCTGCACCGACGGAATCGACAACGATCTGGACAGCTTGCCAGACCTGCTCGACTGCGACACCGACAGCGATGGCATCGCCAACTACTTCGACCCCTGCCCGTTCAGGGCTGAGGACATGGACGGCTACCAGGACAACGACGGTTGCCCCGACACCGACAATGACATGGATGGTGTGTGCGACCCCTGGGCACCGCCCAGCCAACCCGCCTGCACCGGCTCCGACGGCTGCCCCAACGTTGCCGAAACCATCGATGGCTTCAAGGACACGGACGGCTGCCCCGACCCCGACAACGACGGCGACGGCTTCCCCGACTCCACCGACCAGTGTCCGGCCACGGACTGGACCGTTGGGCCAGACGGCATCGCCGACAGCGGCGACGAGCCTCTCGATGAGCTTGGTGTGCCCATAAAGACCAAGGAGGACTACGACGGCATCATCGACTGGGACGGCTGCCACGACAGCCCCAGTGACGACTGGGACGGGGACGGCATGAGCGATGAGGTGGAGGTGCTCCAGGCCGGCACTGACCCCACGGACATGGATACCGACGATGACGGTCTGTGCGACGGCCACAAGCCGCCGCTGTGCGCCAGCGAGGACGCTAACAACAACGGAGTGGTCGACCCGGGCGAGACCGATCCCACCAACCCGGACACCGACGGCGACGGCCTCAGCGACGGACTGGAGAGGGGCTTGACGGTCCCCGAGACGCCGGACACCGACACCTCCAGCCCCAACTGGCAGCCGGACGCCGATCCGTCCTCAACCACCGACCCTCTGAACGCAGACAGCGACGACGACGGCGTCGATGACGGCGCAGAGGATCCCAACCACAACGGCGACGTTGATCCTGGCGAGACCGCTCCCGGCGATGATGACACAGACGCTGACACCTTCCACGATGGGTTGGAGCTGTACCTGGGCACGGATTCCACCGACAACTGCCCCGACAATACGTCTGACGACGCCTGGCCGCTGGACCTGGACATGAACAAGATTATCACCGTTGCCGGCGACGTTCTCAAATATCGAGGGCGCATTTCGGCGACAGGCGGGCCGCCGCCCAACCCCAACTGGCGGCAGCGTCTGGACCTCAACAAGGATAACTTCATTACCGTGGCTGGCGACGTGCTCATGTTCAGGGGGGAGATTAGCAAGACCTGTACCTAAGGGGCAGCCCTCCCCATCGTCGTAGGCGCGTGGTACGCCAGGAGGCGGCGGGGGAGGTAGGGCTGGCCCAAGTAAGAGGCAACAGCGCTAAGGTTACTCCGGCCATCGCTGCCCACCAGAGGCCCCACAATCGAAATCTGACGGGCTAGTCTGCGCGGGGCTAGGGCTTTCTCTTTCTCTCTTCCTGCCGTCTCTAAGGGCCTTGCCCAACAGGGCACCACAGCCGCAATCCTCCAGCGCCCGGACCTGCCGATCAAGCGCCAGCAAGCGTCTTTCACTCGCCTTGTTTTCACCCTTCCCGGGCACGTCATACCTCCTTGCCAACGCCTAGTGGCCCACGGCAAGGCCGCGAATAGCGGATAACTGGCGCTCACAAGCGCCGTCCTTTGCCTGGCCCCCGTATCTGTCAGCCGCCCTCATTCCCCCTTTGAATAGCGCATAATTGATAGTTATCCCGCTGTTCGCCCCGCCCCCATGTCCAGGGCCTCTCTCATCGGATGCCTTTGAAATTTCGCGCCGGCCCATCCCCCATCTAATGCGCATTCTTTCGCGCCCCTGTGCCCCGGCGTGCGTGGAAACCAGGGGGGACACCGAACGCGTGTGCCCGCGCCCATGTACGCATGTATCCTTTAGCCCGTACACAATGAGGGGGCAAGATGGCCCACGCGGATCGTGATAAGCAAGCCGCGTTCCTTCTATAAGGATGTCACCCCGATCACCTCAGCGGCCAGTTTCACAAAAAAGCACTAGGCCCAAGGCTTGGCTGCAACATGGGGCCGGGGGAACCCTAGGCCGAGTGACATAATAGACGTAGCTATGAAAGGTCTGAAGTCACAGATAGACAACGAGAAGCAGGCGCAGGTTGTAGAGCTGGCCCGCCAGGGCAGGCTCGGACGTGAGTTCGTGCTCATAGTGGAGGGCAGTGCGCGGGTGGAGACTGACAGGAAGGTTCTCGCCCGTCTGGAGGCCGGCGACTTCTGCGGCGAGATGTCACTCATCGACGGAAAGCCGCGGTGCACCACAGTCGTCGCCGAGAGCCCCTGTGTCCTCCTCGTAATCGATACCCGCTCGTTCCGTCACTTGCTGAACGCCGTTCCGGGGTTGCAGAACAAGATCCTCATCACCGTTTGCCAGCGCCTGCGCGAAGCCGACGCTGCTCTGGCTGCGGTGAACTAGGGAGCCTTCAGTCCGTCCCTGATGGCCGAGCGGCAGACGTCGTGGTGGTTACTAACGCCCGCTGGCGTGCTAGCGACGGCTGCGGAGCACGGCGATGCCCGTAGCCGCAAGGCAGGCACCGACTGCCGCCAGCGACAGCCAGAGGCCGCCGGTCGGTGGCGGAGGCGCACCGCCGGTGGGCGGCAGAGCCGCCGGCGTTGGGGAAGGTCGTGAAGCTTCGGGCTGAACCTGCGGTGTTGCCGTGGGTGTCGGTTCGGGAAAGACAGTGTGGGCCGTCGCCGGCGGCGAAGGAGGGGGCGTCGGTGCCAGCGTCGGTGCCGCCGGCGGCGTGGCGGTGGGCGTAGAGATGGAGCCTGGGGTCGTGGTTGGCGTGGGCGTCGGGCTGGTGTCCGGAACGGCGCTTGCCGCCGGGTTCGGCGAAGGCGTGGCCTTGGCCTCGCAGACATCCCCGACGCCGTCGCCGTCGGCATCGGTCTGGCCAGCGTTCGGGACGGACGGGCAGTTGTCACAGGCATCGCCCAAGCCGTCTGAGTCGGCGTCCTCCTGCCCGGCGTTGGCAAGCTCTGGACAGTTGTCGTTGTCGCCGGTCTTGGGCGGCCCGTAGCCGTCGCCCGCGCACAAGCCGTCGCTGTCAGCGTCATCGTTGGGGTCGTTCCTACAGACGTCGCAAGCGTCGCCGCCTCCGTCCTGGTCGGCATCCGTCTGATCGAGGTTGGGCACCGCCGGGCAGTTGTCGTTGTCGCCAGTCTTGGGCGGCAGGTAGCCGCTGCCCTCGCAGACGCCGTCATCATCACCGTCGTCGTTGGGGTCACTCGTACACACATCGCAGGCATCTCCGGCCCCATCGCCGTCGGCATCGGTCTGCGCGGCGTTGGCCACGGCGGGGCAATTGTCCCACGGGTCACCCACGCCGTCACCGTCCAGATCCTCATAGCCTTCGATCCAGATGGAATCGCCGTTGGGGGCGCAGTCAGTGGGCTCATCGGGAGACCCCAGGATCATCGCCAGGCCGAATGAGCCCCCGCCCAGCTGGGCATATGGTATGCGGACAGTGAAGGACGCACCGTCGAAGGCGATGGGAACGACTACTGGCCCGGGGGTCAGCCCCGCAATCCCGTCAGAAATGGCATACAGGGAGAGCCTGACGTCAACGCCCAGGCCCGACGGCTCAGAACAGAACCAATCGACGGGAGACGCCCAGCCAGTCGCCGGGTCGCCGTCTGTGTCGAAGTCGATGTACCCGACCGGATTCCCTCCTTGACCGCTTGAGTCCACGAGCGCGCCGAACTCCACGGTAAGGAAGAAATCATCCCTGTACAGTGACCAGACAACGGAGGTGATGTCCGGCTGTGACGGGGCGCCGGGCAAGGCGTCGCCCTGTGGGTCCTCGATCTCGCCAGTCACAGGTGGCAGCGGGCCCAGCTCCGGCGCCGCGTCGAAACGGATGACGAGGTCGCTGGCAACAGCGCTCCCCGAGCTGGCCACCATCACATGGTAGGTCGTGCCGGGAAGCGCCTGCCAGGCCACAGCCGACCAAGGCGATGTGAAGTCCCAGTGCGCTGCGAAGTCATCGTCGCAGGTCACCTCGACGAGGGCACCGGGAGAGCCCGCGTAGACGGCGAGCAGGGTGTCATAATTGCTCCCGAACGTGTCCACCACCACATGCGTTTTCTCGGAGGGAGTGAACTGGTACCAGACGGAGTGGCCGAAGCTGCCGGCACAGGTCGTGGGCGGGTCGTCTGCGCCCCGCGTGGCGATGGCACTCTGCACGCTGTCGACAAAGGGCAGGCTGGGCACCACCGTCGCTGACTCGAAGTCATCGTTCGTTGGAGGCCCCGTCGCTGCCATGTGGAAAGCGAGGATGCCGCCGGGCACAGTCTGGCGGTTCCCCACGAGGATGTGGTAGGTAGTGCCGGCGACGGCGTTGAACAGCAGCAGCGACTGGTTTCCTCCGAACTGGTCGTTGCAGTTCACCTGAGACAAGGCGCCGCGGCTGCCGGTGTACACCGCCAAGATAGTATCGTAGGCACTGCCCAACGTGTCCACGCGCAGGGGGCCAGATGCCGACGCGGCGAAGCGATACCAAACGGATTGGGTGTAGGTATCGGCGCAGGTAGTGGGCGGATCGTCACCGGCAATGGTGGCCCCTTCGACATGCTGCGAGTCGGCAAAGGGCAGGGCTGATACCTCAGCGGCGCCACCGAAGTCGTCATTTGCAGGCGGCTGACTCAGAGGTAAGACAGACGTGTAGCCAGCCGCCCCCGCCTGGGCGGGGAACCCGAGCCCGCAGCGCACTAGCCCCCATAGCAGGGCGGCTGTCACCAGCGCCACTAACAGGGCCACTTTGCCCAGCATCCCTTCGGTCTTTATGCGGCGCAATTGTCCGGCTCTCATGCTATTGGACTGCTCTCCGAAGCTTGCCCGAGCCGGCCAAGCGAGTGACCTTGGCCAGGTCCTTCTTGGCTCCCAACTGGCGGAAGATCCGCCGGGCTGCTGCTAGGACCTCCTCCCCCATGGCTTGGTCGTTGGGCAGCGCGGCTGGAGGCGCCTGCCGATAGAGAACGGCCAGATGGTACAGGGCCTGGCCCAACTCATAGGAGGCCCCGACCCGCTCGCTGATGTCGCGGCTGTCAAGGAGGCATCTTTCGGCTGCTGACCACCTCTTCCGGAGAAGCTGTACCTGACCAAGGAGTCGGCGGCTATGGGCCTCTTTCATGGGAGCCTTGGCGCTGAGAGAAAGGGTGAGCGATCTGCGGGCATGGGCAGATGCGCTACTGGGCTTGCCGAGTTCTAGGTAGGCTTCTGCCAGGCGGGCGTGAGTTTCCGCCAGGAAGGCCTTGGAGCCGATCGCCCTGAAGCTGTCGGCGCTCTTCTGCAGAAGTTCGATGGCCTCGGTACAGCGTCCCTGCCTGGTTGCCACTCTCCCCAGGTTGCTGCGAGCTAAGGCGATGCCAAGCCTGTAGCCCATCGCCTCCCAGCTGTTCAAGCAGTTTGTGAAGAGCTGGAACGCCCCCTCCAGATTGCCTTGGTCGGAAAGGATTTCTCCCAGGTTGTTGGCCACGACGGCGGCCTCGGTAACGTCTCCGACCCGCTCGCAGAGGCTGAGGCTTTCCCTATAGCGGCGGGCGGAAGCCCGCCAGTCGCCCAGGTAGTAGAAATCGACGCCTAGGTTATTGAGGGCCTTGGCCTGACCCAGCAGGTCTCCTGTCTTCCTGTAGATAACCAGGCCTTGCTGTCGGTAGTCGATGGCCTTGTCAACCTGGCCTGTATCAGTGTAGATGTTGCCCAAGAGGTAGTAACCGTGAGCCAACTCGTCCTGGCTACCCGCGCTGCGAGCCAGGTGGACACCGTGAGTGCACTGCTCAAGGGCCTCAACGTAGCGTCCTTCTCGGAAAAGGACACCGGCCATGGCTAGGTACAAGCTGGCCTCCAAATGGGGGTCATTTCCCTGCACCTGGGTGACACCACGCCGGTACAACTCCAGTGCCCGCCGATAGTTGCCCTTGCGCTCGTGGACCACTCCCATTCTGTGCCACAGTGTGGCAAGGGTCGCGGCACGGGATTGGCCCTCGTCGGCGAGCCTCGCCTTTGGGCACCTCCGTAGTCTGCGCAAACCCGCTCGGCAAGCGCCGATAGCCTCTTCGTATCGGCCGGTGAGCACGTAGACATCGCCTAGGCCAGCATAGACCTTGCATAGCTGAGTCATGTCCTGCTGCGGCAGGGCTTCCGCCGCGCTCAAGGCGCGGCAATAGTGCTCTATCGCCTCCCTGTTCGTAAACATGTTGGCGCACTTCTCAGCTGCCTTGGTCGCATAGAGAAACGCTCGGCTCTTGTCGGTGCTATTGCTGTAGTGGAACGATAGGAGCTCCAAGTAGGCGTCCAGGGAGGACGCGTATTGCTCTTCCAGATACACTCCCACCCTGCGGTGCAGTTCGCGGCGATTGGTGAAGGGCACACTCTCATAGATAGTTTGCTGCAAGAGGCCGTGGTCAAAGACGCACTCTGGCACCGAGCCGGAGCGGTCCAGCCGGATCAATCCTGCCTTCTCGACTCGCGTGAGGCACTGTTCTATTTCTCTCGCCACAGCGGATTGACCAAGGACGTGTTCCACGATAGCCGGCTGGAACCTGGCACCAACCACTGAAGCCACCTGCAGGATGGTCCTGCTGGTTTCATCCAGGCTATCCAGACGGGACATGAGCATCCCTTCGACGCTATCGGGGACTTCGAAGGTCAACACGTCCGCGATGATTGTGCGCCCTGTCCTATCATCTCTCCTTACACGCCCGGCATCCACGAGGCTCCTCATCATTTGCTCAATGTAGAAGGGGTTGCCACGCGACTTGGCCACCACGAGATCGGCCAGTTCCGCCGGGATAGTTTCGACATCTATGGCTAGGCAAGCCAGTTCCACGCTAGCTTGTGGAGGAAGATCCTTCAGGAAGAGTCTCGTGTAGTAGGGCATGCCTTCCGCTGCCAGAGGGCGTCGCACCGTCGAGCGCTGGGTGAAACATAGGAATACGGGAACGTCCTTGATACTAGCGACCACATGGTCAAGCAGTTCGCTCGACGCGACGTCCGCCCAGTGGATGTCCTCCATCACCAGGAGAAGTGGCCGCTCCCGAGCCCTGTTCCGAATGATTTGGGCGATCATATCCATTAGGCGCTGCAGTCTCCGCTGCGGATTCAGGGACCTCGCCGCGGTCGTTGCCTCCATGGAAAAGCCCAACACGTCGCCTAGGACTCCTGCCATCTCCTCTAGACCGGGACAGAGACGGGAGACAACCTCCCTGACCCTGGTTTCGCGCAGCGTGTTGGGTTCGTCTCGTGGCACGCCGAGCAGGGAATGCGCAAGGCTCCTCCAGGGCAAAAAGGCGATACTATCTCCGAAGGACTGACACTGGCCAACGTGGGCCTGTCGATGTCGCCCAGTCCAACGTCGCAGGATCTCCTCCACAAGACGGGTCTTGCCCATGCCTGGTGCCCCGCATATCTCCACCACTTGGCCCCCTCCGGAGGCAGCCCGGAACATCAGATTCTCCAGAACAAGGAGCTCTTCGTCTCGAGCCAAGAGGGGACCCGTAGGTACGCCGAATCGAGATTGCGACGCCGCCTCCCTCTCTCGGCGTTCAACCAAAGCATACACCGGGACGCTGGCCTGCTTGCCCTTCACAGGCATCGGCGGCAGCACCTCGAAATCAAACCTATCGGCTACCTTCCTGTAGGTCCTCTCGCTGACCAGGATCTGTCCCCAGCCCGCCCCAGTGGCCAGCCTGGCGGCGAGATTCACCTCGTCGCCCATGACCGTAAAATCCTTGCGCGTCGGTGAACCTACGTCGCCGGCAAAAACATGGCCGCTGCTGATCCCTACCCGCTGATCGATGGGCAGTTCGCGCTGGCCGACTTTCTCGCGTATTTCCAGAGCCGCCAAGGCCGCTCTCTCCTCGTCGTCTTCATGGGCCACCAGGGCACCGAAGGCCACCAGAAGCTTGTGCTCCTCGGGACCCACATCGTTGGCCAGCAGCTCGCCGCCAAAGCGGCTCACGATGCTCTGCACGGCAGCAAGGTAGCTATCGAGAAGATGCACGGGATCCGGGGACCCGTCTTGGCCCGCAAAGCTGGTATGCCTTCCCGCCCCTCTAAAGTTGATGAACATCACCGTTGCCAGGCGGTGCTCCCCCTGCAGCACTGCGCGTCCAGCCCCGGCCTTGGCCTTCTCCAGCACCTGTCGCGGCACGTAGGACTGGAGCGCTTCGAACACGGCCATGAGATCGGTAGAGGGCTCCGGAGCAATCAAGGCTAGCGGGGTTCTTCTTACGGGGGCTTTGAGCCGAACGACTTGGCAGGCCTGAGGCCCGGCTGCCACTAGCTCCGCAGCCGGTCCCAGGGCGGCGACGGTAGCAGGGCCGACCAGAATCTCCCCCGCTGAGGCCAAGGCTCCCAGCTTGGCCGTCTCGTTGACCGCGGGGCCCACGATCAGATAGTGAAGTCTCTCTGAGCGCAGGCCGGCGATAGCCTCCAGGAACTCGCCCGTGTTGATGCCGATGCTCATCCGGACGGGGAAGTAGCCTACGCTCGTCTTCATGCGGCGGAAGCTCTTCATTGCATCCTGCACGATAAGGCCGCAACGGATGGCTCTTTGCGGATGCCTGGGCCCAAGAAAGAGGGCTAGCACCGAGTCGCCGCCGAACCTCAGGGGGATGCCGCCATAGTCAGCGATAAGGTTGACGATGCGCGTGAAGCACGCGGTCATCATCAAAGTCAGTTCCTCGGCACCCTCTTTGCCCGTCTGGGCGAGCCGTTCTGACATCGGCGTGAAGCCAGCGACGTCAGCGAAGAGGAGTGTTCCCTCCACACGCTTCCCACCCACACGAGGCACGGTTGGGTTGCGCATCAGCTCCTGAGTGATGTGCTGAGGAACATAAGGAAGGATCGAGGCCAGTATTTCGGCTGCAGCCTGTCCCATCATGTGCCGCCCCACTGTCCAACCCTGGGGACAGCTCGACCCGTGAGAAAGGAGGTGCCCACCCCCGGGGAACCACATCGCCTGTTTCGTGGATGCCTGTATTGTAGGCGCCATGTATGCGGCCTGTCAATGCCACGTGGACAAACCTCTCGCCTACAAGATCCGCGCTGTGGGTGCCTCTTGACTACTGACAGGCTCTTGTAGATGCTGTACGCCAGTGACACGTAGGGGGTGGTTGTCGCTCCATGACGACGGAACCTTTCCACGCCGGAAAGCCGCAGGCCGCCAGTGAGGCGAGGGAGCTTCTAGGTGGTGTACCCGGCTTAGCTGCCCTCTCACGCGATGACCTCCAGGACTTGGCCGCGTCAGCCCGTAGGCGGGTATACGCCAGAGGCCAGGTTATTTTCATCGTGATGATCCTGGCGATAGCCTGCACATCATTGTGAACGGCGAGGTGCGGATCATGCTGCCTGGCCTTCAGGCGGTCGACCGCTTGACTATCGAGCGGAGGGGCGTATAATGGCGGTAAACTACCCGTAACTTCCACTGTCCACTGCGTTCTGCGCCGGCCTGGGAGGAGACGGGAAGTGCCGTGCGCTTCCGCTGAGCTGGCTGGTTTGTCTTGGGGCCCCCTGGCCGCTGGCGCTTTGCTTGTTCTGGAGCGGGCAACTGCCGCCGAACTCACGTCGGTGATTGGCCCGAACACTACCTTGGCCGCCCTCGCCGTCAACGGCAACCACGTGTTCAAAAACGCTCGCCACCAACATATCGTAGTGATGGAGGCAATATCATGACGAGGCTTGCATGGATTGCCACAACCGGCGCCCTACTCGCGCTCGTAGTCCTCATTGGCGCTCGCCATAGGCAAGATACGACTGCCGCAGGCCTTGACAGCGCTGTTATTCCGAGTATGCTGTCAGCGCCTAGGTTTACACCCGCGGCGAACGGGGAGTGGCCGAGATGAAGACCTTCCGCGTAGTTCTCCTAGCGCTGCTGACGGCAGCGGTGGTGCTGGCGCTGGGCTTGCTGGCGGGCGGATGGACGCCCAGCCCGGGTACGGCGACGGGGGGCAACAGCATCACCTCGCCCGACACGGCGGGCAGCGTCGGCCGGTTCACCTCGCTGGTCCTGGACGCTACCGACAACCCCGTCGTCAGCTACAACGACGCCACGAACGGGGACCTGAAGGTGATGCACTGCAACGACGCCAACTGTGCGGGCGGCAACGAGTCCATCACCTCCCCCGACACGGACGGCGGCGCTTGGAGCTCGCTGGCTCTGGACGCCAGCGGCAACCCGGTCGTCAGCTACTCGGACGCCGGTCCCGTGTACAACCAGAACCTGAAGGTGATGCACTGCAACGACGCCAACTGCGCCGGAGGCGACGAGAGCATCACCTGGGTCGACACCGCCGGCGTCTACTTCTCGTGGATCTCGCTGGCGCTGGACGCCAGCGGCAACCCGGTGGCCAGCTACATGCACAACTGGAACCCCAGCCAGCTGAAGGTGCTGCACTGCGGCAACCCCAACTGCACATCGGGCAACAGCATAACCTGGGCCGACACCATCGGCGATGTCGGCTGGTGCACCTCACTCGCCCTAGACGCCAGCGGCTTCCCCGTCGTCAGCTACCATGAGGGCGTCACCAACAACGACCTGAAGGTGATGCACTGCAACGACGCCAACTGTGCAGGGGGCAACGAGTCCATCACCTCCCCCGACACGGCGGGTGGCGTCGGTGCGTACACCTCACTCGCCCTGGACGCCAGCGGCAACCCCGTCGTCAGCTACTGCGACGCCACCAACGGGGACCTGAAGGTGATGCACTGCAACGACGCCAACTGCGCCGGCGGCAACGAGTCCATGACCTCCCCCGACACGGCGGGTGACGTCTGTTGGTACACCTCGCTGGCCCTAGACGCCAGCGGCAACCCCGTCGTCAGCTACTACGACTACGGCAACGGGGACCTGAAGGTGATGCACTGCAACGACGCCAACTGTGCCGGGGGCAACGAGTCCATCACCTCCCCCGACACGGCGGGTGACGTCGGTTCGGAGACCTCGCTGGCCCTAGACGCCAGCGGCAACCCCGTCGTCAGCTACTACGACGCCACGAACGGGGACCTGAAGGTGCTGCACTGCGCCGACCCCAACTGCCTTGGCGTGCCGCCCGACACCGACCTGGCGGTGGAGCTGTTGAAAGATGAGAACATCACCGTTCCGGAGGACCTGGTGTACACGGGGGACGACCTCGACGGCGACACGATTCCTGACACCACTGTGACGGTGCGCATCACCAACGGCGACGGCCCCACTACCGTGGCGGTCGAGCTGGTTCAGGTATCCACCGACAAGAACAAGTGCGTGGCGCACCTCGTGCCCAAGACCGGGGACACGCTCAATGAGTTCCCCGTCGGCAACCAGTTCTACAGCAACCTGGAGTGGACAGAGCCTCTGATGGCCGCCAGCGAGATCCGGGACGTCTACCGCGACTATAGCATCGTGTGCAGCGTCCCCGGCTCCTGGACCGACCTCCAGCAGTTCGTCGTCGACGTCGACCCGCTGGACAAGGGTGAGCTGAACCCCGCGGACAACACCGACGAGAACCACGTCAGCGTTGTCTCCGACCCGGACGTCGACGACGACACCGCCCTCAACGCCGCTGACAACTGTCCGTACGTGCCCAACGCTGACCAGGCCGATAGCGACGGCGACGGCCTGGGCGACGCCTGCGACCACTATAACCCTGGAGGGGCGGTGACCGTCAGCGACCGCAGCCCTGGCGTCAACGCTGACATCATTACCTCCTTCGACATACCGCAGGGTGAGTACAACTACGATCTGTTCTTCACATTCACCCCCCCCGCCTTCTACGTCGCGGCCGCAGCCGATGTGCCTATTGGCGCCCGGGTGGGCACCGACGACGTCTCGAGCACGCTGGGCCTGTTCAACGGGCCCTGCTACACGGCGTTGTTGGATGTCCATTATGACCTGTTGAACTGCAGCACCAACACCTCGGATACGGTATCGTGGCCTGACGGGTTCCTGGATGCCAACCCGGCCAACAGCATCCCCGACGGCTGCGACAAGTATCCGGACTTCCTAAACTCCCTGTTCCCGGGCCTCACACCCAGGGCGCGCCTATACGGTCAGACCAGCGTGGCTGGGAGCCCCCAGTCACTGAACCTTGTCCTGTTCGAGCCAGGCACTTGCCTGGGCGTCCCGGGCTGCGATGCCACCTGGGGCTACGCTTCGGTAGTCGTACTCAATAACCCCTTGCAGCCGCCAGCACCCAGTGCCATAACCGATTTCTGTGCGCCGCTATCGAGTGACATGGTCACCTTTGGCCTGAGCCAGGACAATCCAGCCACGGGCGCCAATGAAAGCAACTACCAGGTACGACGCAACCCATCTACCGTCGGCACCCACACATTCCGCTGGTACACCGCCAGCCTCCGTGACGCCGACGGCGACGGCCACGAGAACGGGTTGGACACCTGCCCCTTCAATTCGAACTTAGACGAGTCGCCGAGGGTGGGCAACGGGCCCGATGGAGACGGCATCGACACTGCCTGTGACCCCACGCCCAGCCAGAACACCAACGGGGGCGACCACGACAGCGATAATTTTGCGAACCGGCAGGACAACTGCCCCGTGGTGGCCAACGTTAGCCAGACCGATACCGACCGCGACGGCATCGGCGACGCCTGCGACAGGCCAGAGAGCGGTGGCGAGTGCGCGAACAGCCTGGACGAGGAAGGTGACGGCTGGGTCAACGATGGCTGCCCGCCCTCCGGCGGCGCCGAGAGCGGCGCCGCCTGCAACAACAGCGTGGATGATGACGCCGACACCCTGGTGAATGACGGCTGCCCAGGATACGGCGATCCGAACGTCCCCAGCGGGGAGCGCATCTCGCTGACCCTTGAGGAGAAGGTATCGTTCGCTCCGCCTGGCCTGAGAATCGGCCTGCTGCTGCCCTTCACCGGCTCTCTCTCAGAGTTCGGAGTGGCAATGCAGAAGGGCGCTGACCTGGCAGCACTCCAGATCAACGCTTCCGGTGGCGTCCGCGGTCTGCCCATAACGCTGGTCGCGGCGGACACCCAGACCGACCCGACGGCAGGGGTGAACGCGGCTCAGAGCCTCGTCGACGACTACAGCGTCAATGCCATCGTCGGCGCAGCGTCCAGCGGCGTCACTATCCCCGTAGCTGAACAGGTGACCATCCCCAACCAGGTGCTGCTCATCTCACCTGCATCGACTGCGCCCGCCATCACCGACCTAGCCGACAACGACCTGGTCTTCCGCACCACTTTCTCTGACGCGCTCCAAGGCACGGTCCTTGCCCAGGTCGCCTGGGACAGGGGCTTCAGCACTGCCTGCACCATGTACATCAACAACGCCTACGGCCCGGGCCTTTCTAGTAGCTTCACGCAGGCCTTCGAGGCCCTGGGAGGCACCGTCCAGGTGCAGGTCCCCCACGAGGCTGGTCAGGGGTCCTACGTAACAGAGGTCCAGACGTGCGCCAGCGGCGGCCCGGACGTCATGGTAGCGCTCAGCTATCCATTGGAGGGTGAGGTATTCCTCCAGGATGCCCTGGACTATACAAGCATCGACCAGTTCGTCTTCAGCGACGGGCTCAAGTCGCAGGAGATGTTCGATGCCCTCGGCGCTGCCAACTTCGACGGGATGTACGGCACCAGCCCTGGATCCACAGTCACGGCCCAGTTCGCCAGTGACTACGAGGCTGAGTATGGCGAGCCACCGCCCCTTCCCTACATTGCCGAGGCCTACGATGCCGTCGTAGCGATAGCGCTGGCCGCCGAGAGAGCGGGCTCCACCGATAGCATTGCCATTCGCGACGCCTTGCGCGACGCTACCTGCGCGCCGGGCGCAGCCGTCACAGCGGGTGCCGCCGGCGTTGCTGAGGGCTTGGCCTTGGCCGCGGCCGGAGAGCACATCGACTATGAGGGCGCGACCGGCTCCCTGCACTTCACCGAGTATGGTGATGACGCAGGTGGCGTGGTCGAGGTCTGGACGATTGAGAGCGGAACGGGTGATATCATGACCGTCGATGAGGAACCGGTGGCGGCCCCACCAGACGCCGACGGCGACGGGTTCGGCGTCTGCATCGAGGACTACCTGGGCACCGACTTCCTCGACAATTGCCCCGACAACTCCACCGACGACGCCTGGCCGCTGGACATGAACAAGGACAAGTATGTCACCGTCGTGGGTGACCTCGTCCAGTACGTCGGACGCGTGGGGGCGACCGGCGGGCCGCCTCCCAGCGCCAACTGGCGGGTGCGTCTAGACCTCAACATGGACAACTTCATCACCAGCGTTGGCGACGCGTGGCGGTTCTACTATGGGATGATGGGTGAGGTTTGCAACGGGGGTACGCCCCAGCCGCCGGCTCCACCGTCCCAGGGTCCTCCTGTCGCTATGGGCATCGATCCGGAGATCACGGGTAACACCGCTGGCACCCTGGGAAACCTGGAAGTGTGCAGGCGGATCGATGTGAATCCCGCAGCCTTCGGCGACGGTGTGACTGACTACACGATTGATATCTACGTGCGCGGCGCGAGCGGAGGCCCCGCCGCCTACGACGCTGAGCTGAACTACGACCAGACCAAGGTGCACATCACATCAGACACCAACCGTCTCATCAAGATGCCGGGCGCTGCGAGCCTCGGTGACCCACTGCCGGATGGCGACGGCACGTACGTGGCCGGCGCGTTGTACCCCAGTGGCGGCCCGGGCACCGCGGGCGACGGCACCCTGGTGAGAGTGGGCCTGGACGTTGTCGCCGCGGGCACCGTGACGTTCAGCCTTAACGCCCCTCCGCTGGCGGCCTACGCCTCGGACGCTGGCGTGCACCCTGTCACGCGGTGGACGGCGCGACTCGCCATCAACGAGGGTTGCCCCGCTGATGATGACGAGGACACCGTGATCAACGGGGACGACAACTGCCCCGCCGCGTACAACCCCGACCAGCAGGACGTGGACACCGACGGCACCGGCGACCTGTGCGACGCCGACACCCAGGCTTCCGCCGCCGTTTCAGACCCGGTGACCCGCGAGGTGACTGTGAGCGACCCGGGCGGCACCCTCTCCTTCGACGGCCAGACGGCCGAGGGAGGCTCGACCGTAACCATCGTCGAGGATCCGGGTGCTGTCGGCACGGCCTACTGGACGGCGCTAGGCTGGACCCTGGTAGGCGCCAAGTCCAGCCTGCTCTCCCCCAGTGCCCTCAGCGGCACTGTGACCAGCGTGGCCACCTTCGCTCCGCCGGGGATCAGCCAGGACCAGCTTAACCATTTCCGGGTCATCAAGGAGGGCGTCGGACCGCTGCCGTGCACCGTGACGGCCACTCCGCCGTACACCGAGGTGACCGCCGAGTGCACCCTGACGAACGACGCCGAGCTCACAGGCGGCGTGCCCCAGGACTCCGACGCTGACGGTGTGTACGACCACTACGACGCCAATAGCGACGGCGACTTCACTGACCCGAACGAGCACGACAACTGCCCCACCAATGCCGCCCCCCCAGGGCAGGACCTGGACGGCGACGGGTGCGCCGACGCGGTCGATGTCGACGACGACGGCGACGGCTTCACGGATAGTGTGGAAGCAGCCCTGGGCTCAAGCCCGCTCAACGCCGGCAGCACGCCGGAGAAGAGTGGCGTGGGCTCGTCCTGCACCGACGGCATCGACAACGACGGCGACACCCTGACAGACGGCGCCGCTCCGGGGTGTCTGGCCACCGTCAACATGGTCGTAACCATGTCGGTGGACCAGAGCCAGGTTGAGGCCGGGGCTCAGGACATTCCCTTGGACAGCATCATGTTGGGCGACTACCTGCAAGGGACGCCCCTCATGAGCATCCCCCTGCAGTCCATACCCCTCATGAGCATCGACATGGAAGCCAGCCCGTTGCACTCCATACCCCTGATGAGCATACCCCTGATGAGCATAAGCCTGCGCGACCTGCCCCTCATGAGCATCACCTGCGGCGGCGTGACCTACGACGGGTGGGAGGACTTGCTGGAGGGTACGCCGCTTCAAAGCATCCCCCTCCAGAGCATCACCCTGCAAGAGGCCAGGGACGCCATCGAAGCCGTCGACCCGGATCTGATAGACTGCCCGAAGGTCGGCGACCTGGCCCTAGGCGCGGCACCCCTTCAGTCCATCACCCTGGTGGACATCCTTCTGGGCACCACACCTCTCATGAGCATCCCCCTGATGAGCATACCCCTCGACCCGGACACCAACTGGTGCGACGTGCTGGCGGGGACACCCTTCGAGAGCCAGTGCAACGATGTCTCACTCCTCAGTGTGGGTGACCTGCTGGGCAATGGCGTTCCTCTGGGGGTCATCCCCGTCCAGAACGTACCGATGTGGCTGGACGTGGACCCACCGTATGGGTCGCCCGACTGGACCATCAGCGGGACGCCGCTGCAAAGCATACCTCTGATGAGCATACCCCTCATGAGTATCACCGGCAGCACCTGGTCGGAGATCCTGGCCGGGACGCCGCTGGATCCGCTAACGGCGACCCTGGGCGAGGTCATGCAGGCATGCGAGACGTACCCCGTGTTGCGGGGCCGCATGGATGACATCAAGCTGGGACACATCCTGTGGGCCATCGTCGCGGCTGCCGTCGGCGACATCCCCTGGGAGTCGGTTCCCCTGCAGTCCATCCCCCTCCAGTCCATAGCTCTGCACGGCGGCTCCGTCACCTACAGCATCCAACTGGCCAACACCGGCACCGTCGCCGCTACCGACGCGTCCATCGAGGATGAGCTGCCGTCCGGCTTCCTGTACCGGCAGGGACGCACCAGGATAGGCGGCTCTCCTGCAGGCGACCCCAGCCAGAGCGGCGGTGGGGCCGGCCAGCCCACCACACTTACCTGGAGCGGCCTGCAGGTGCCGGCCGGCGGCACCCTCGCCCTATCCTTTGAGGCGTTCGCTTCCACCAGCCTGGGCGCGTCCACCAGTCGCGTCTCCGTGTCCGACCATGGGCAGCCGGTAGGCTCCGCCGAATATGCCGCCCCGGTGACCGTGGTCGACAACCTGGAGCCCAACGACCCCTTCGATGAGGCCACCGCCGAGTCTCTGCCGGCGCTGGAGCCGGGCAAGCTCTATCTCTCATACATCAGCGGCCCCACCGACGTGGACTTCTTCCGCATCCCCGTGCCCGGCGAGGGCTACTCGGTCACCGTCTACCTCAGTCATCTTGCCAGCGACAACGACCTGGTGATGTACAGCCCGGTTGACTCTCCTGTGCAGAGCATCGCCCCGCAGACCATACCCATCTCAGGCGTCCGTGTCGGCGACATCCCTCTGGCGGAGACGGCCCTGCAGGAGGCCACTCTCCAGGACATTGTTCTGGATGACGTGGCCATCCAGGACGTCACCCTTCAGGGGGTCCCTATTCAGGATATTTCCATGAGCCGGGGCACCGCCGAGGAGACCATCGCCGATACCGCCCTCTATGAGTCGGGTAACTACTACGTTCAGGTGTCCGGCTACAACCGAGTCTACACCAGCGAGCCCTACGTCATCAGGGTCAAAGTGCAGCCGCCGCCAGGGGCTGTCAGCTGTCCGGCCCGCAGTCTGCCTGGCCCTCCTCCAGCTCCCGGCGCTCCCGCTATCCCCCCGAATGTGAACACGCTAATCATCACCAACCAGCAGCGGCTGCATCAGTACTACGGCGCCACGGCCGCCAACAGTCTGATGGCCAAGCTCAGCCAGCTGGCCTCGGCGCCGGGGATTACCGGCGCGGTGGTGCCCGTGGACTACAACGCCGGCGTCCGCACCGCTTTCGCCGACTGGGACCTCTACCCCTGTAGCGTCGGCAAGGCCGTGGCTGTGGCCGGCAGCATCAGGGCTCTGGTGAACAGCATCGTCGCCAGCCATCCCACCGTCCGGTTCCTGGTGATCGTGGGGAGCGACGAGATAGTACCCTTCGCCCGCGTTCCCGACGAGGTATACATCAGCAACGAGCGTCTCTACGGCCCAGACCTCTCCTGGGTGGAAGACTCGGCCCTGTACGCTGCCCTGGCCCAGGGCTTCATCCTCACCGACGACTTCTATGCCGACCTGGCGCCCATTTCCTGGTTTGAGCGCGAGCTATACGTGCCGGACCTGGCCGTGGGGAGGCTGGTGGAAGAGCCGTCGGAGATACAAGCCCTCATTGACCGCTTCTTGACCAGCGATACCCTTGACCCCGACGACGCCCTTGTTACCGGCTACGACTTCCTCACCGACGGCGCCCAGGCCATCGCCAGCGAACTGGAAGCTGTCCCCCTCTCCGTGGACCGCTCTCTCATCAACGACGCCTGGACGCGCGCCGACCTGTGCAGCACCCTCGACCTGGAGTGCGGTGCCGGCACGGCCACGCCTGACATCGTCTCCCTTAACGCCCACTACGACCACTATGGGTTGCTTCCCGCTGCCTACAGCGGGGAGCTTGATCCCAGCGATCTAGTGACAACGGCCGACATCCCCGCAGAGAACACCGGCGACCCCAGGTTCAACGGGAGCGTTCTATTCTCGCTGGGCTGTCACTCCGGCCTCAATGTGCCCAACTCTCTCTTGGGCACGCCTGACGCGCGCCTGCGCGACTTCCCCCAGGCCTGGGCCGAGAGGCGAGCCTACTACGTGGGGAACACCGGCTACGGATACGGTGACACCGAGGCCGTCGCCCTGAGCGAGCGCCTCATGAAGTACTTCGCCCGGGAGCTCTTTGCCGCCTCCCCCTCCTACCTCGGCGAAGCGCTGATGCGGGCCAAGCAGCGCTACTACCTCAGCATGGGCCACTACCCCTTGTATGACGAGAAGGCGCTGGTCGAGGCCACCCTCTACGGCCTGCCCATGTACAAATTGGCCGGCGGTGCCGCCCCACCCTCGGACACGCCGCCGTCGGTAACCTATGACTCCGGCGTGAAACTGCCCAGAGCCAACCTCCACTACGCCCCCGCGCTCAGCGCAAACATTGACCCGGTGAAGGGGACCTACTATGACGTGGGCGGCGAGGTCCAGGTCACGCCCTATCGGCCGATACAACCCCGCACCAGCCAAAACATCTCCATCGCCAGCGTTGGGGGCTATGAGGGATACGTGGCTCACGGTGCCCTGCTGGCCGCCGCCAATTACGACCAGTTGGCTGATTTCAACCCGGTGATTGCCCGCCCGACCTGGGACCTGGAGTCATCGGAACAGGAGCCCCAGTTCATCAGCGAGGGCTGGTTCCCCTCGACGCTGCAGACCATCAACCATCTGGAAACGGGCGGTGAGGTGCGGGAGAGCCTGGTGGCTGTCCTGGGCCAGTTCAGACAAGAGACGTTCGTCGGGGGTCAGGAGGTGGGCAGCGAAAGGACCTACTCCTCTCTAGATCTCCAGGTGTACTATTCCCAGGCATCGGGCGATTTTACCCGGCCCGCCTTCAAGCTGGCCGAAGCCGTTGTCAGCGGCAGCGGGGCCAACTTCAGCGTCGAAGTCACCGATGTCGACGACTCGGGGAACCCCGGCCAGGTGAAGCGAGTGGTCGTCATCTACACGACCGCCGTTGAGTCGGGCGCTGGCTCCTGGCAGTCCCTGCAGCTGACCAAGGCATGGCAGCCTAACCGATGGGTAGGCTCCATAGCCAGCCTCTCTGGCGCCATCGAGTATCTGGTGCAGGCCGTCGATGCCGCCGGCAACGTGGGCATCACCACCAACAAGGGCCTGTATTACAACGTGCTCCAGGTGGACGCTGGCTCCGACCGGAGCGTGCAGGAGGGCGAACCGGTCAGCTTTACGGGCAGCACCGATGCGGTCCTGGCCGCTGCCGGCACGTTCGTCCTGTGGGACTTCGGCGATGGGACCACCGCTATCGGCACCCTGACACCCGCCCACACTTACACGGACAACGGAGACTACCCAGTAACCCTCACTGTGAAGGACGCGGGCGGCCGGTCCGGTTCGGACACGCTCACCGTCCACGTGAGCAATGCGGCGCCTGTGGTTGGGGTTGCTCCCAGCCTGCTGGTGACGCAAGCCGGCCAGTCGGTGACGTTCCACGGATGGTTCACTGACTCCGGCTCTGGCGATAGCCACACCATCCTCTGGGACTTCGGCGACGGCAAGACTGCCAGTGGGATCCTGGCTCCGGCCCACGTGTTCGAGGCAGAAGGTGTTTTCTTGGTTGAACTGGAAGTAACGGATGACGACGGTGGTGCAGGCAGCACTACGGCTGGCGTCGTTGTCGGCGTCCGTGAGATTTGCGATGGAGTGGACAACGACCTGGATGGCGAGAGCGACGAGGGTTGGGACACCTTCGGTAATGGACTCTGCGACTACCAGAACCCCGCATTGAATACCGACGGTGACGGCTGGAACAACTACGTGGACGATGACGACGACAACGACGGCTGGGTCGATGACGGTGGTCCCGTAGGAGGCAAGGCCGACGAGGCCTACCTGGGCACCGACCCCCTGGCCGCCTGCCCCGCCGTTGTGGGCTCACACGACGCCTGGCCGCTGGACCTGGACAAGAACAAGATTATCACCGTGTCCGGCGACGTTCTCAACTATCGAGGGCGCATTTCGGCGACAGGCGGGCCACCGCCCAGCCCCAACTGGCGGCAGCGTCTGGACCTGAACAAAGATAACTTCATTACCGTGTCTGGCGACGTGCTCAAGTTCAGGGGAAAGATCGGGACAAGCTGCACGTAGGGACAGCATTCACCCTCACCGCAGGCGCCTGGTACGCCAGGAAGCGGTGGCTGAGGTAGGGGGCCTAAGGCCCCCGGTGCGTTTGGGGTGGAGAGTTGGTATGCCCTGGCCGGCACTCCCCACCCCAAACGCATAATTGGCCGCCCCTACACCCACCACTCTAAGCGCCGTGCGTGGCGGTCGCTGTACCCGGCCTCCAGAGGCCCCACGCTGCGATTCTGACGGCCTCTATAGGCGGGAACTAGGCTTTCCCTGGTCTCTAGGGGTCTTGCCCAGCAGGGGACTACAGCCGCACTCCCGAAGGCCCTCCCTCTTGTGGGGGCCACATGATGCAATACAGCGGTGCGCCAGGGCGACGCTCGATGGCCTCCCGTATCAAGCGCTCCTTCTCCTCTTCGGACAGCGGCGGCGCGTCGCCCATCACATAGAAAATGATCATCGGTGGCCCGTGAGGATGCTGCCGCTCCAACTCGCTCAGCCGCTTCTCCAAGCTCATCGCCACCTCCTGCGGTTGCCGCCAGCCTGGGGGCTGGCCGCCTCCAATCGTCTGACTCGTTCCTCCAACTCGCCCGATGTGAGAACCCGCACCATCGCCCCCGCCAGGGCCGCCATCGCCGTCGCCGCCCTGGGGTCTAGCTCGCCCCGGTGAACCTGGCCGAGGGCCTCCTCGAGGCGGCCGTAGACGGACATGAGGCGCGGCGGCACCAGCTTGCCCAAGCGAGCGGCGCGGGCCGAATTGTAGCCGCCAGCCCTGCGGGCCTCCTGGGCCTTCTCCCGCAGCGTGGGGCTGTGAACCATGCAGAACCCGTCACGGGTTGGCCTGGCTCGGCACGGTTCGCCGTCGCGCCGAGTAGCGCTGCAAAGCGTGGGGCCAGCGGCGGCTACCGTTCGCAAGCGTTTCACCTCCCAGCCTTCACCGTGTGCCGATGGTCTTGCCCAACAATGAGAAAGGCCCGCGTTGGTGCCACGTGGCCGCAGCGCGGACAGCGGCGCAGGCTATAGCCTCGCTGTCGCCAGTGCCCATCCCCGTACCGCAGCGGCTGGAGCTGGCCCCCCGGAAAGATGGCCCCGCAGGACGGGCAGCGACGGTATCGCCAGGCGGTCATCATCGTCCTCCAGCGTCGGCGCAAGCGACAGGCTGTGCTACGTGGTGGAGGGTTAAGGGTTGTGGATACTTATTCCATGTTTCTCGCGGAAGGTAAATTACTAGAGAGAAATAGGGATCGGCATTCAAACCCTCCACCCAGATACGAGTTGCGGCCCAAACCCTCCACCAAATGAGAAGAGGGGCTATCAATTCTTGTCCTCCTGGTGGTCTACAGCGAGGCCGATGCCCTTGTAGAAGATGCCCTGTTTGTCAGTGTCCTTGGGGAAGCGCTGGCCCATGAGGCGGCCAAACCGGGCATTGGAGAGTTCCTCCTTCTCCTTAAGTCCTTGTTCCTGTGCCCATCTCCGATAGGCCATATACAACTGCCCGGCCCTAGCCGTGAAGTCTTCGCCGATGACGCACCCATCCTGAAGGAAGGCGGCGATGGGGTCGGACTCTTCGCGGTACTGTTGGGTGGCGGCGAGGACTGACTCGGGCGGATTCAGGCCACGCTTCTGCCACTCCAGGCAGCCTTCCACCATCCAGGCGAGGATGCCGGGGTACTCGGACCGGAGCGCATCCTTCAGGTTCAGGTCGGCCCGGCCCTTAAAGGACTGAGTGAAGGGGATGAGGCGGATCTTCCTCCAGAAGCCGGTGGAGTCGTCGTTGACCATGGGCTTGTGGTTGACGGCCAACCAGAACTTGGCGGCTGGCAGGAAGGTGAAGAACTCCCCGTGAAGGAAGCGGGCCGTCACCGGGTCCTCGCCTGCCAGCATCTTCAGGCGTGCCTCATTCAGGCGGACGGACTCGTTCAGTTCGCTGGCTGTAACGAGTCGCTTACCGTAGAGGGCGGCCAGGTCGTTGGGGATGCTGTAGCGGCTAGAGGCCTCTAGGGTAGAGAACGGCGTATTGGTGGCGTAGTCGCCCAGGATTTCGCGTTGGACGGTCTGGAAGGTGCCTTTGCCGTTCCAGCCCTCACCGTAGCAGAGGAAGTGACACTGTTCTCTGGTGATCCCCGTCAGGTTGTATCCACAGGCGCGCTGGATATAGTCGATCATCTCGTCGTCGCCGGCGAACACCTCCACCAGGAATTGCAGCCAACGAGGGCAGCGGGAATCGGGGTCGTAGGTGGTGGGGGAATGCATGGTGATCTTGTCTTCGGGGCGGCCGGCCCGGAAGGTGCCCCTGCGCACGTCCACGACGCCGTTGGCGCAGCCCAGGAGCCAGGGGTCGCTGTCCCACCCCTCCCCTGTGTCTGCGATGGGGTGTTCGGCCTGCGCCAGGGTGAGGGTTGCGTCCTGGCGCATCCGTGACTCGCTGGCGATGGCCCACCTGGCCTCGGCCTTGAACTCGTCGGGGTTGCCGAACAGGCTTGGCGCCGCCTGATAGCGGTGGCGGGCGGCCGCCTTCGCTAGTCGTCGGACCCCCGCATCGGCGTCTGGCGCCCACCAGTGGCGGGCCCAGCGCAGCCAGCGGTGCCGGCGGTGGTCATAGCGAAGCACGTCCCGGTAGAGGTGGGCGAAGAGTTCGGCGTTGCCGACGTCGGTTCGGTGGAACGGCCCCTCCTCGGTGGCCGGGGAATATGCGTCAGACGTGACGCATATTCGATTGCCGTCCTGGGGCGCTGGTTGATAGCGCCCGACGCTGCGCGCAATCTGGCAGATGTCGCGCGATGGCAGAGGCGGGTCGCACCGAGCGGCGTTCTCGACCTCCAGCGCTGCCTCTATCGCCTCAGGGGTCGCGCCCCGGCGTCGCATGGTGCCGGCCAGGCTCGTAAGAAGATCGTTTCGCTGCCCTGCCAAGATGCGCTCCGGCAGGGGCCCCGCTGAGCCCCTGCCGTTTTGCGCCAGCTCCACCAGCACAGGGGGTAGCGGTGCGAGGGAGATCTGCCCGGGTCCGTGGTCGATCTCCCACTCGTAGCGCCGTCCTGAGATATGGCGGCTGGGCGGGGCGACGATGTAGCCGTCGGTGATTATGTCGATGCCAGGGCGGATGCCCTTTCGCGCCTTGATCGGCCCGTCTACCCGATAGATGAGATGCTGACCGCCGCCGCCGGTCAGGGCGGTGACGGTGTCCGGTAGGGGGCCGAGGTCGCGCAGGCTCTCATCGCCGCCATGCCTCGGATCGACGTCTAGGGCGACGCGCCCGTCGCTCATCCGCAGCCCGATATTGGCCGAAGGCCAGCGCGCCCACCAGCGTTTGCTGATCTCTGGGTCCGTGCTCGCATCGTCCTTGCCATGCCCGGTAAGCGGGTGCTTTGCGGGAGCAGGGCAGGCGGGATCGCCACAGGAACAGGCCCCACCCTCCGGCCAGTGGAGGGGGAGGACGGGGCCGCTCCTCAGGGCGTAGGCCAGGGCCGCCTCCCCGTTCGCGCTCACGCCCGACATTTAAAGCCGTCCCCCCTCGCGGGCAGCCCCGCTCAAAACCGATTCTGCGCCGCGCTGGCGGCCCTGTAGGGCTACAAGTCGCCGCCCCTGCTCGCGCAGCCGTGCTTTTTCACCTTCCGACAGGCGGCGGGGTGCGCGTGGTAGCGAAACCCTGGCCTTCGGGATGCTGTATTCCTTGCCGCCGCGCCCGTTGGACCACTCGCGCTTGATCCCCAACTTCTCCTCTAGGTGCTTCTGCCAGCGGCGGTTGTAGGTGAAGGTGCTGGCCGGCCCCTGCGACTCGTCGAAGCGGATGATCGTCTCTCTCTCCTGAAGCGTCAGCGGGGTACGTGCCGTCACTCCATCACTCCTCAGTGGCCCCCTGCCGCTTCTTGCGCCGAGCCTTGGCACTCGCCAGCGCCAAGCGGGCGAAATGCAACCTCCTGGCCGCCAGCGCCCGCCTGTTGCGTTCGACCGCGGGCAGACGGCCCTGGGGGTCAACCTGCTGCTCGAATGAGGAGAGAAACGCCTCACGAGCGCGACGAGTGTAGAGCTTCGGGTCCCGGCTGGCCGCGAGGGCCAAGCCGCCGATCCGGCCGCGAAGGGACGCGAGGCCGTTGCGCAGGTTGGCTGCACTCACGGGCTGACGGCCTCCTGGCGGGCGGCCCGCTCCTCTTCGATGAAACTGCAGAGCCGCTCGGCGAGCTTTGGCGACAGGCGTTCCCGACGCCACAGCACCGCCGCCAAACGCGAGGGATGCAGGCCCACCCTAGCGGCGGCAATGTAATGGGCAATGCCCAGACGGGCGAGTTCTGCCCGAAAGTCTTCTGGAGCCATCTCCTGCGCGTTCATGGCTCCAGAGTAAGGTGTGAAAGGTGGCCCTGTATTTAGAGGCGAAAGGTTCGGGCTAAAACTCAGTATTTCGGGGGACGGCCAGCTTTGAGATCGTCTGAGAGTTCAAGGCCCAGTTCGGCGGCCAGGGGCTCCACTCCCTTCTGCACAGCAGAAGGGGTCAGGTATGGGCCCTTGCCCCAGTCCCTGAACCGCCCAATTTCGCTCCAGCCCAGGGGCTTGCCGGTGTCCGGTTGAGGGCAGATAGCCAAGTAGAGCCAATGGATATGTAGGGCCAGGGAGGGCTCCGTGTCTCGTAGGATGAAACCCGCTTGCAGATATTGAGCCTTGCTTTCCTCCCATTGACGACGGAATCCCTTAACAACGGCCTTCTCCGCGTCCTCCTGGCAGCCAGGTAGGAAAGGCTCATACTCGATCTCGATACGAATCCAGCGATTGAGGACGGGGGGATGGACGGACTGGGCAGAGCGCAGGCTCCACCGTTCTTCCCGCCATTTGTCCCACAGCCACTGCGAGACCGGGTCGTGGGAGGTGTAGCGCGTGGGGACGAGTGAGGGAAGGCTTGGCGGTTCTTCCCCAGCGTCACCGGCCTGCACCCAGCGCCGCCACCTGTTGCGGATCTGCCTCGCGGGGGTCCGGCCAGGCTCAAAGCCACTCTCGAGGAGAGCCGCCTGTACCCCCGGCAGCCCCAGGCCGAACAGCTTTGCTATTTCTTCCGCAGACATGATCTGTGTCACATACTGCAAGAGGGAAGCATGGACGAAAGGTGCAGCCCAATCGCAGCGCAGGCCCCACCTATCACACAAAGCCTTCAGTTCCTTCTGGTAAGAGCGTAGATGGGCATTGCGGCCCTTCCACCTGATGGCGGCGTCCAGGGCCTTCCAGGCCAAGTGCTCATGCTCATGCGTCCCCACATCAGGGTGCCGGTGCCGCGCTCTAGAGAGCGCGGTGACCAAGCGTTCATAGACGTACAGAAGCCTTGCTAGGTCTCGCACGAACTCAAAGTTGAGGTCGTAGTGCCACATGAGCCTGGCACGCAGGCTGTCCTGGCGCTCTTCCGGCAGCTTTATTCGGCCCCTGGCTTTTGCCATCGCTCGCTCCTGCCAGGCGGGGCCGCCGTGCTATGATGAGCGTAGCGGCGCACCTCCCCTGGCGCGTCTGTAGCTTGGCCCCCGGTTAGCCCCTGGGGGCCGTTCCTATTGTTAGAACCTATCCCCTGGACTCAGGCGCTTATGGGCGGCCAGGGCGCGCTCGGTGCCCGCGCTGGCCGCGTATCGGGCCACCATGCTGCGGCTGTTCCAGCCGGCTATACGCATGAGGTCCGTCTCCTGACCTCCCTCGGCAAGCCAGGAATGGGCGAAAAAGTGTCTGAAAGCGTGCGGGTTGAGATTCAGCCCGGCCTCCCTGCCGCGCCGTTTGATCATCTGGGCAATTCCAGTCACGCCCAGTCTGCCCTTCCTGCCCAACCAGAGATAGGGCAAGTCCTTCTGTGGGTGCTGGTCGCGCCGTCGCAAATAGCGGTCGAGTGCCTTGATGCTCCTCGCCCCCAGTGGCAGCCAACGCTCCCGCCGCCCCTTGCCCAACACTTTGAGAACGCCCTGGTCAAGGTAAACGTCGTTGGTCTCCTCATCGTCTGTGTAGCGCAGGCCAGCGATCTCGCTCAGGCGGG